>Ga0233444_10000017_pt1 | contig 236021 bp, 222 predicted proteins | sample SI_124_October20_6_FD_182792 | JGI IMG/M metagenome (GOLD analysis project Ga0233444, IMG submission 182792) | Seawater microbial communities from Saanich Inlet, British Columbia, Canada - SI_124_October2016_10_MG | ecosystem: Environmental > Aquatic > Marine > Inlet | place: Canada: British...
CCCAACTTCAGGCAACCGAGCACACTGAACAACAACTCAGGGCGGTTTTCGACGTTAATCGCAATGCGATCGCCATATTTAATACCGCGCGAGCGATAATAATGAGCCGCTTGGTTGGCTTTGGCGTTCAACTCTCCCCACGAAAACCGCTGGTCTTCAAAAAGCAGAGCCGCATCGTCTGGGCGTTCAACAGCATGGCGTTCCAAAAATTCGACCATCGATATCTCATCGCCCGGACGAGAGTTTATCAATGTCTTCAAATTAGACACGGAACCTTTGCGGCTCAGGAATTTCAGAAACCGGAAGATGTATTTTCCCGTGGTAATTTTTTGCTCTTTAAATGCCATCATTTACTCCCAGACAGTCTTTACATTTCAAATTCAAAGGCTTTTTGCAACGCTGGACGCGCTTGTAGCCGAGCTGAATAAGCTTTCAAATTCGGGTGGTCATCGCTCACAATGCCCATCCGCTCCGCCATCATAATCGAATGGCCCAACATCGTGTCGGCGGCGCTAAAGTCGCCTGCCAGATAATCCTTGCCCTGCAAGGCCTCTTCGACCGGTTGCAGCGCGCGCGCCAACAGACGTTGCGCTTGGCCCAAAACCGTCGCATCGCGGCGATCTTCGGGTAGCAAAATTGTATGCACCACAATCGTGTTGATCGGCGGCATCACCATGCCTTCGCAATAATGAAACCACTGCAAATAATCTGGGAAATTCGGCGCATCGACGGCGGGCTTCAGCCCTCCATTTTTATGCCGCTCGAGAATATAGTCGGCAATCGCGCCACTTTCATAAATCATCACATCGCCGTCTTCCAAAACTGGAATACGACCCAGCGGATGACGCGCTTTATGATCCTCTGATTTCAAGTCTTTGGGATGGAAATCCATGCGGTTCAGCTCATACGCCAAACCCAACTCTTCCAGCAACCAAAGCGAACGTACGGCGCGCGAGTTCGGGGCAAAATGCAAAGTTAACATAAAGTATCCTCCCAGACGTGGATGCAACTTGGAGCAAATATTGCCACTGCCACGCTAAAAAGTCCATATAAACCAAGCCGAAAGGCCAAAATATCGCGGGTTCTAGGCGCTCATACACCGAAAAGTCAGATTAATGCGCGCGCCCTTCACCCGCCGCATGGGCGGCAGGCTATGGTGCCAATAATCTTGCGTCGGGGCGTGCATCACCAGCAAGCTGCCATGGCCCAATTCAATCTCACATTTTTGCTTATCTTGCTTATGCCGAAACACAAATCGACGCGGCGCCCCCAAGGAGACAGAGGCAATAGAGCCATTGGGCTGCAACTCTTTCTCGTCATCGCTATGCCACGCCATGCCCTCTTCGCCGGAGTGATAGAGATTGAGCAAGCAACAGTTGAAGCGCGCCTCACTGGCGGCCTCCACGCGCGCCTTTAGCGCCTCGAGGGCCGGCGTCCAAGGCGCGGCGATTTTTGTGTTGTGGGAATAGGTATAAGAATATGGCGCATCGCCATGCCAGGCTACCGCCCGTTTTGTTAAGATATCGCGGCCATAGAGTTTAACGCGGTCGCGCTGCCAACCGATTTCCTCGTGCAGGCGTTGATAAAACCCATCGGCTTCGCCGGCGCCCAAAAAGCTCTCGACATACCGGCTGTCGCCGTCGCGCGGCAGCAGATTGGGCGATGTTGGTTCAGCGAATAAATCCATTACTCAGATTTAGCGCGCGCTCCATAAATAGCAATCAAGCCAAGCCCCAAAAGAAGAGCCGCGCCATAAATGCCAGGCGGGTGTTCGCCTGTATTGGTTGGTTTTAGAAGCACCCCTAGGATAATCAGCGCTTTTTCAAGGCATAGCAGCGACACGACCGGCAAAGTGAAATTGCGATAGCGCCAAGCGACCAAAGCCAAAACAAGGCCCCAAACAATTTGCGTCGCCCCCACCCAAGCCGCCAGCGCGATCATCAGCAAGCCGCCGTCATGCGCCAAATTAAGATTGGCAATCACGCCAAGCCCGCTATCGGGCAAAATAACATGCAAAGACCCGCCTATTAGGCTCTGCAGACTGGCCAATCCTAAAACGTAATAGGCCCAGCTTGCCCCTTTGTATTGATCATTCGTGGGTTCGGGTAAAAATGCCATGAGATAGGCCCTTCTATATATCCAGATCAACCGAATGGTTGAACCAGGCTAAATCTGAGAACGAACGCAAGTCCATCTCATGCGTCCAAACCGAACGATGCTGATGGGCAATATGAAAATAGGTATCGGCAACTTTGGCCGGCAAAAGAAGACCGTCCTTTTCCAGCCCGCGTGTCTCGCGCAGCTTTTGGAAATTATCTTGGCCTAGCATTTTGCCCAATGTATCGGGGGCATCCACCGCGCCATCGATAATAATGTGCGCCACGTGAATACCTTGCGCGGCATATTCTGCATTCAAGCTCTGGCAGAGCATCCGCCGCCCGCCCATCGCGGCCGCATGGCTATGCTGGCCCGCATTGCCGCGCACTGCAGAGGTGGCAGACGTGACCAATAAAGTGCCACTGCCGCGCTCAGCCATAAGCGGAAACAAAGCTTTGGCCACGCGGAACAGACCGAAAGTCGCCATCCGCCAGCCCAGCTCAAATTGCTTATGCGTGGTCACTTCCAGCGACCGATTGCCAATCTGGGCTCCCAAATTAAACACCACGGTTTCAATCGGCCCGATATTTTTCTCGATATCGCCGATTAGGTCTTCGATGGTATTGTCTTGTGCCGCATTGAGCAGTCGACCACTGGCTTTGCCGCCGTCAGCCTCCACGGCTTCGACGAGCTTTTGCAATCCGGCGTCATCGCTGCGTCGTACCAAAACCACGTGATAGCCCTCTTGCGCAAAGCGTTTTCCCACATGCCCGCCAATGCCAGCACCGGCGCCTAAAACTAAAACTACTGGGGTCATTTTTCTTTCCTCTTTTGTATGCGCCTAGGGTACCCGTTTTTAGCTATCCCCCAAGCCATTTTTTCCCTAGTCTTTTGGAACATATTCTTGGGAGAGACCGATGCCTTTAACTGTTACCCCTTCTGGCTCTAGCTGCGGAGCCTTTGTCACGGGCGTGGACCTATCGCAGTCCCTATCGTCTGATTTGGTGGCTGAGCTGCGCCAAACTTGGGTAACCCATAAAGTGCTCGCCTTCCCGGAACAAAAAATGACCGACACTGACCTCGAGCGCTTCACGCTGCAATTTGGCGAATTTGGCGAAGATCCGTTTTTCGGGCATATCGACGGCCATGAAAATATCGCCGCCATTCAGCGCAATGCCGATGAGACCACCCCGATTTTTGCCGAGAGCTTGCATTCCGATTGGAGCTTTTTGGATGTGCCGCCCGCGGGTACCGTTTTATATAGTTTGGTTATTCCCCCGCACGGCGGCAACACGCTTTATGCCGACCAAGTGGCCGCCTATGAACGCTTGCCTGACGCTTTGCGCGACAAAGCCGACACCCTCACCGCCATTCATTCGGCCGAGCTTGGGTATTCCCCGCACGGCGTTTATGGCGACGATGATGAGGGACGCAGCATGAAAATTTTACCCAGCGAAAAAGCGCTGGAAAAAAACCAACACCCTTTCGTCCGCACCCATCGCGAGACAGGCAAGAAAGCGCTGTATAGCTCGCCTGCCTATATTGTGGGCTTTGAAGGCTATGACAAAGCAGAGAGCGATGCTTTGATGCTCGAGTTTTATGGCTATCAAAGCGCGCCAGAGATTATGTATTCGCACCCTTGGCAAAAAGACATGTTGGTGATGTGGGACAATCGCTCGCTGTTACATGCCGCCACGGGCGGCTATGACGGCTATGACCGCCTGCTGCACCGCACCACGATTGCTGACACTTCTTTTTAAGGCCTAGTTTCATGACCCAGACCATTCAAGCTATTGAATTGCGCGAATTTGGTGCGCCCGAAAACATGCATCTTATTTCCAAGCCGCTGCCCGAACCCCTAGCTGGCGAAGTGCGCATTCGCTTGAAAGCCGTTGGCCTGAACATGGCCGACACCTATCAACGCACGGGGCTTTATCCTTTGCCCCTGCCGACGGGCTTGGGAGCAGAAGGCGCAGGAACCGTGGAGGCCGTGGGCGAAGGGGTCGACATACCCCTTGGCACGCGGGTGGCTTTTTCCATGGCGTTTGGCGCTTATGCCGAAGCCATTGTTTTGCCAGCCACCGCCGTTGTGCTTTTGCCAGACGGCGTCAGCGACGAGCAAGCCGCCGCCATTATGCTCAAGGGCATGACGGTGGATTATTTGTTCAATGACACTTTCCCTTTGCACGGCTCCGAGACGGTTTTGTTTCATGCGGCTGCCGGCGGGGTGGGCCTCATCGCCTGCCAATGGGCCAAACATTTGGGCGTCACGCTCATCGGCACCGCCAGCACAAAAGCCAAATGCGACCTAGCCATCGCTCATGGCGCGGCCCAGTGCTTTTTATCGGATGACCCTGAGCTTGCCGAAAAATTAAAACAAGCCTCGGGCGGACAAGGCTTCCCCGTGGTCTATGACAGCGTTGGCCATTCGACCTATCGGCTGAGCTTGGAGGCTTTGGCGCCGTTCGGTACGTTTGCCAGTTTCGGCAATGCCTCGGGCCCCATCGCCTCGATTGTTCCGGCGGAACTGGCCACGCATGGCTCGTTGAGATTTACCCGTCCCACACTCGGCACCTATTTGTTCACGCCCGGTTGGATGCAAGCCTCGGCCGATCGGATTTTTGCCTTGATGGAAGCGGGTGCTTTAGACCCAGAGATTAACCAACGCTATAAGCTCACCGAAGTAGTGCAAGCCCATCGCGATCTAGAAGCCCGTGCCACCACCGGAAGCAGCGTGATATTGCCTTAGGCTTTGCGACCGGAAAAAGCGAACGGGGCGGCCTCTATCTCAGGCTTTGTGCCGCCGATTAAATCTGCCAAAAGGCGCGCAGAGCCGACTGCCATCGTCCAACCCAAATGGCCATGGCCACAATTAAGCCATAGCCCCTCAACCGAAGTGGCGCCAATAAACGGGCGCCCATCGGACGACATGGGTCGCAACCCAGCCCATGCTTCAGCGTTTTTCCAATCCAATTGCGCCGCCATATCTGGCAACAAACGCTCGAAGAATTGTTGCAACAAACGCAGACGACGCGGCTCTATCGTGCGGTCATGGCCCATAAATTCAGCCATGCCCAAAATGCGAATTCTATCTGGCAAAGGGGTCAGCGAAATATGCAACCGTGGGTCGACCAGCGGATGCGCCAAACGCGGGCCGGTTAGCGATTGCGTCGATAGCGTGAGCGAATAGCCCTTGGCCGGCTGCACGGGCAGGTTTATTCCCAGCGGTGCCAAAATCTCTCGCGCGCCAACGCCTGCCGATACGACCACCTGACCGCGCACTAGCTCGCCATCTACTTCCACGCCCACCACGCGGTTTCCTTCGCGATGCAATTTGGTTGCCTTGGCGCCAAGGCGAACCTCGCCGCCTAGCTTTTGGGCATGAACCAGTAGCTGCTCGCAAAACATGCGCGCATTGCCAACACGGTCATCGGGAAAATACAGCGCCCCCGTCACGGCATCGGCTGCTGGTTTTGCATGCGCCAGGCTCGGCTCTCGTGCAAAAAGGGCGTCGCAATCTAGCGCTTCATAGACGAGACCTTGCGGCGCGAGAAGCTGCGCCATCTCGAGCGCAAACGCTCGCTCGGCCTGATTGTGAAATAGCTTCAAAGTTCCCAGCTCAGCCGCCTCGAATTGCAGCCCCAACGTGTGGCGCAAAGCGTCTGTTTGGCGGGTCGAATATTGCGCCAGAGTATAGTTGGCTTGGGTGATCGCGCGATGGCGCGATGGCGTAGAATTACGCAGAAAGTCAGCCCCCCAGCCGAGCAATTTTGGCACTTGGCCAAGATGTAATTTCATCGGTGCCAGCGGGTTAAAAATAGAGGCCAAGAGAGGCGCACCAATGCCCGGATTATTCCATGGGTCGGGCAGGCTTGGGTGCAGCACGGCGCCATTGGCAAAGCTAGCGCCTTGGGCAACTTGGGATTGGCTATCTATCAATACGGTGGGGATGGCGCGCGCCGCCAGTTCGTAAAAACTGGTAACGCCGGCCACGCCGGCCCCGATAATGATAATTGGGCTTTGCGTCATCGCGCCCTGTCTCCCTTGCCTATAGACCTGCCGAAACAGGTGCCTGAGCTGGAAAATAGCAATATTTGACCCAATTACCAGCCCCGATTGAGCGCCCCTAATTGCCGCCATCGCTTGACACAAAGGTCTGGCTTCCGTTTACTTTTTAAATTCATTTGGGGAGATAGACATGTCAGAAACCATCGAACTTATGGGCGCGCCCGGCTCGCCTTATACGCGCAAAATGTTGGCTCTGATGCGCTATCGCCAAATTCCATACAAGGTTTTTTGGCAAAGCAATGTCGCCAGATCGGGGGCCGGAGGTACGAAATATCCGCAAGCCAAAGTTAGTCTTTTGCCAACGTTTTATTTCCCCGACGAAAAAGGCGAGCTACAGGCGGTCACGGACTCCAGCCCCATTTTGCGTCGTTTCGAGCAAACCCATACGGGCCGCAGTGTCATTCCCAGCGATCCGGTCATGGCGTTTTTGAACTGGCTGATTGAAGATTATGCCGATGAATGGCTCACAAAAGCGATGTTCCATTACCGCTGGCACTATGCGGCGGACATCGAAAAAGCTGCCTCCATCCTTCCCCGTTGGTATGCCACGGGAGCCAGCGACGCGGAAATCGCGCCGATTTCAAAGATGATTGGCGACCGCCAAATTTCTCGTCTGTCTTACGTGGGCTCCAATGCGGTGACCAAAGAAACCATAGAAAATAGTTTTCAGCGGTTTTTAGAAAGGCTGAATGCGCATCTGCAAACTGCCAATTATATCTTTGGCAGCCGTCCTTCTTCGGCCGATTTTGCTATCTATGGTCAATTGACCCAATTGGCCTTATTCGACCCGACCCCTGCCAAAATTATTACGCAAGCCTTTCCTCGCATTTATGCGTGGACGGAAGCGATGGAAGATTTATCGGGACTGGCCGTGGCCCCAGACGACAGCGGATGGTTCAGCGGCGGCGACATTAGCGACACGCTTGTGGCGCTGCTGAGCGAAATAACCGGCCTTTACCTACCCTATCTAAAAGCCAATGCCCAAGCCGTTATGGCTGGCGACGAACTTTTAATAACACACTTAGACGGGCGCGCTTGGGAGCAAAACCCTTTCCCCTATCAGGCCAAATGTTTGGCGTGGATTGGGGAGCAATATGAAGCCCTGAGCGACCCAGATAAAACACGATTGGCCAGCGGCACCCAAGGAAGCGGCCTCATCGAAGCCTTACAAAGCTAAGATAAAGTTAGGCCGCCATCGGCGATGATTGTTTGACCCATAACATAGGCCGCCAAGGGCGAGGCAAGAAACAAGACCACGCCCGCCATATCTTCTGGCGTACCGGCGCGGCGTTGGGGAATGGCGCGCAAGGCTCCCGCTAAGCGTTTTTCATTGTCTGTGGTCACCGCCGTTAATTTGGTCGGCACCAGACCTGGCGCCAATCCGTTCACCCGAATGCCATCTTGCGCCCAGGCTTCGCCCAGCGTTTTGGTGAGGCTGATGGCGGCCGCTTTGGAGGCGGCATAAGCGGGATTGCCCTTATTGGACTGCATGCCGGAAACCGAGCTAACAATGATGATAGAGCCTTGGGCTTGCGACAACAGCGGCTTAAACTTCGTGGCGCAATGCATCACCGAGTCGATGTTAACGCCCATCACCTCGTCCCAGCCCGGCTTTTCAAACTCCTCGCGACCATAGCGCACCGTGCCTTGGCACAGCACAAGAACATCCAAACTGGCAAAAGGCGCCGCATAGGCGCTCAAAGCGTCAAAGTCGGAGGCGTTTAATTGGTCGTATTCCAAGCCTTGCAAATCCGAGCCTTCGGCGGCGCTGTAGTCGTCGCGGCTGGCGCGTGTACCCCAGACGAAAACCTTGGCGCCGCGCGCGCGAAACCCATGCGCCACCCCATTGCCAATGCCGCTGGAGCCGCCGACCACCAAAACTGTTTTGCCCGAAAAATCTAACTCACTCATGGTGTTGACCTCTATAGGGTGCGCCCTTAGGCGTTTTCAAATTTCGGCAGGCTCAGAGAAATAAGCACCACGGGCACCATCAAAACAGCCGCCATAATCAAGGCGATATCATAATTGCCCGTCACGTCCCAAATATAGCCCGTGTAAATAGGGCTAACGCCGGCACCGAAAATAAAGATGGAATATTGGAGGCCATATATTGCGCCGTAATTGGCCAAGCCAAAATAACGCGCCGTATAATAGCCAATAAGGTCTACTTCGGCCCCAACAGCAAAGCCCAAAGCAATGGCCGCGGCCATGGCATAGCCAATGCCGCCGACACCCAGCAAAACGCAGCCCAAACCAACGCCCGCAAAAACCACCGCCGTCAGATAAGGCGCGAAAATACGGTCGATGAGAAACCCAACCAATAACCGCCCAAACATCACCGAAAGCCCAAGCGTTGCGCCCAGACCCCCCGCTTGCGCAGGGCTAAGTCCGGCGTCTTGCAACATCGGGATGAAGGCCGGAATAAGCCCCAAAATGGCCACCGAGATAAGAAAAAATATCGACGCCACTTTCCAAAATGTCGGATGGCGCACGGCCTCGCCAAAGCTCAATCCGCTTTGCCCTTGGCTGGCCGCCACATCTTCGCCTTCTTGCGCATCGGGCGCATCTTTAATCAGGAAATAAACAATCGGCAAAGCCGCCATGACAATGAGAAACATCACCACATAGCCCGCGCGCCAGCCGTTTTCGGCCACATAGGGCGTCATAAATTTAGGCAAGGCATAGGCCATCACCCCCGTCGACGTAAGGCTAATGCCCAGTGCCAGCCCACGATGTTTGACGAAAAACGCGTTCACCGCGCGGGTAAACGCCAGCCCCGTAGAGGCCACGCCAAACACCGCATAGGCTGCCGACAGCAAATATAATTGCCAAATGGGGCCGTTCATCAGCGTGAAACCAAGCAGTAAAACGCCATAGCCCGCCAGCGAAATCGTGGTGACGCGGCGCAAGCCATAACGGTCGATGAGACGGCCTGCGAAAGTGGCCAAGAGCATCATCACCAAAACCGAGATGGTTTGTTGCGCGCCGATTTCCGCGCGCGACCAACCAAATTCTTCCTGCCATGGGCGAACCCAAATACCAGAAGAATAATAAACCATGGAGGCAAGATTGACCCCAATACCGACAAAAGCAGCAAATAAAACAGTGCCGCCACGGGCAAATTCATTCACCGAAGAGGATGGGGTTTGCATAATCTATGCCTTCCAAAATCAATTAGTTAACTTGGCGCTCTTTGCCTTCCCAATACGGAATTCGCAAATCGCGTTTCAACACTTTACCCGCACCCGACACCGGAAGCGTCTCGTCGCGCAGAGCCACAGAGCGGGGCAATTTATAATTCGCAATCAGCGGACGACAATGCTCGACAATCTCTTCGATCGTTGGTGCAAAGCCCTCTTTGGGAACGATAATCGCATGTACGGCCTCGCCCCATTTGTCGTCAGGGATGCCAATCACCGCCACTTCGGCGACGCTTTCATGGGTGGAAATCGCGCTTTCGACCTCGGCCGAGAACACGTTCTCCCCGCCGGTAACAATCATGTCTTTGATGCGGTCGGCGATGAAAACAAAGCCTTCATCATCCATGTAACCGCCATCGCCGGTGTGCACCCAACCGTCTTTCAACGTGGCTGCTGTTTGCTCTTCCAGCTTCCAATAGCCTTGCATCACGCCCATGCCGCGCGCGGCAATCTCGCCCACTTCGCCGGGAGCAACGGGGTTGTTGTCTTCATCCACGATTTTGATTTCCGTGCCTGGCGCGGCACGTCCGGCCGAGCGCAATTTGGAATTATTGCCGCCCAAAACATGAAACTCTGGCTGCAAAGTCGTTACAATCGGGGCTAACTCTGTTTGGCCATAGCCCTGCATGATTTTCAAATGCGGCATGCGGGTAATCAAATCCGTGAGCAGACCCTCGGGCATTGGCGACGCGCCATAAAGCATGGAACCGAGCGAGCTTAAGCGTTTCGGGTCGAAAGTTTCCGAGTTCAGCAACATGCCAATCATCGTCGGCACCAAGAGCGTATGGCTCACACCATGGGTTTCAACGGCGCTCATCACGCCTTCAATGTCAAACATTGGGATATAAACATGGGTTGCCCCGACAGCCGTGAGGCCGCCACTGGCGGCACCATCGGCCAGATGGAACATCGGCGCTGTGTGCAGATAGCTCGACTCTGGGCGCGCATCGAGCATTTTCGACATCACCAAATTATTATACCAAATCGCGCGATGCGGCAGCATCACGCCTTTTGGAAAGCCCGTCGTGCCACCTGTGTAATACAGTCCCGCAAGGTCCTCGCCACCGCGCATCGCATCGTCGCATAGGCTGCCATTGGAAACTAAATCTTCATAGCCCAGCATGCCCTCTGGCACGTCACCGTCATCGAGATAAATGACATGCTCTAGGCTGGGGCATTCTTTGCGAATTTCTGGCATGGCGCCCGAGAAGGCTTTATCCACGAACAGAATTTTTGCTTCCGAGTCATTCAAAGAATAAGCATTTTCAACCGCCGTCCAACGAATGTTCATCGGCACAACCGCAGCCCCCGACCACCAAACGGCGTGGTAATATTCGGTATAGCGGTCTGAGTTCAACGCCAGAATAGCCACACGGTCACTTGGGCCTGCGCCCAGTTTGCGAAGGCTATCGGCCAAGCGTGCCACGCGTTCGCGGTGCTGCTCCCATGTAAACTGGCGCTCGCCCATAATGGTGGCGGTCGCACCCGGGCGCGAGTCGGCGGCGGAATTCATAAATTGGGTAACGTTTAACATGCTCGTCTCTCTTCTAAAAAATATACGAAAATAAGCGACCTGCATGACCAGGCGAGCCTTCGATCTTGAGTAGAAAGCCTGTCATAAACCGAGCGGTTTTGACAAGCGAAATTGAGCCCTCCCCCGCTTACAATTAAAGGCTCAGAATTTAAGGCTCAGAATTTAAGGCTTAAAATTTAAAGTTAAGCCCAGACGTAAGCTTGCGGTTCTCGCGCCCCACTCCCTCAAACGGCCGGCCGTTGTAGCGATATAAATAACCAGAGGTAAAGCTTAGCCTTTGCGACAAGGGAAACGACAAAGCCAGCTCGCCAGTCACCCGCCGATCCGCGGCCTCGCCGTTTGCATTGGGCTGCCAATAGCTCACGCCATCCAAGGTCCAACCATGGGCGGAGGTATATTTGCCTTGCAAAGAAAGGGAGGCACGCGTCTCGCTGCGGTTTTGCGCGCTATCCGTCAGGTGCTCTTCGCGCTCGCGCATGGCGCCCAAAAAGGTCAGCACGCGCCAGCGCTTATCGCGCGTCAGCAAACGGCTAACCCCGCCACCCAAGAGATCGCGTTGACTAAGATCCGCAAAATCATCGCTTTCGACTTGCGCAAATGTCTCCCAGCGCCAATCGCCAAAAGCCTGGTGTTGAACATGGCGCAGATGCAGCATTTGCTCGTCTTCGTCTTCGACATCGTTCACTTCGCCATAGGCCACGGAGCCAAAGCTGCGCCATTCTTGGTCGCGGTCTTTGAACACGGCTGAAAACGAGACATCATAACTTTGCTTTTGCGTGGTTGCAGCGCTTTCCTCAAAGGCCGCCGATAGGCTGCCCGATCCGCCTTCGCGCACCTCATCTATTTGGCGCACAATCACCGTGGCTTGCGCCGAAACTGGCAGAGCTATCGCGCCCATAAGGGCTGCTACTCGAAGGTGCCGCAAAGTTATAAAGGGTGTCATCAGCTAGTCTCCACTTGGGGTTAAGGCGTCATAAGCATACAGCCTATCCATCGCCTGCTGCCCCGCCCAGGGGGCAATTTGATTGCGCACAAACCCAGCCGCGCCGCGCAGATGAAACACGCGCGCGTTTCGCCTCGACAGGTTTTGTACAAATTTTGTGCGGGGCTTGCGGATGTCTTCATAGCGCTGCAACGCCGAGGCCATATCTCCGGCTGCCCCCATCCGCTTGGCCAAGCAGACTGCCAATATCGCGCCATCCTCAATCGCCATAGCCGAGCCTTGCGCCATGAACGGCAGCATGGGATGGCAAGCATCCCCCAAAAGCGAAACCCGCCCCTTGCCCCATTGTGCCATGGGGGCACGGTCGAACAGCGCCCATTTGAACAGACTATCGGGCACCGCGGCCGCGATGAGCTGTTGTATGTCCTGGTGCCAGCCAGCAAAGTCAGCGGCCAGCTCAGACACCGAGCCTGGATGCGTCCAAGCTTCGACGTCCCAGCCGGTTTTCTCGACCACGCAAACGCAGTTCACCATGGCTCCACCTTGCACATAATAATGCACGAAATGTTTGCCCGGCCCCCAATAAACGCTGGCGTTGGGGGCAATTAAATCGGCCGGAAGCCGCTCGCGCGGTACCAAGGCCCGCCACGCCACATTGCCCGTAAACCGAGCGCTCTGCTTGCCCCATAGATGCGCCCGAACCGCCGAGTGAATGCCATCTGCCCCGATAAGCGCCTCGCCCTCATAGGTTTTGTCGCCAAGGGTTAGCGAAACGCCTGTGGGATTTTGCGAGACGCTCTCGACACGCGCATTTGTGTGCAATGAAACAAGTGGGTTCTGCTCGGCTGCCTCTACCAGAACACGCAGCAAATCGGCACGGTGAATGTGATAATAAGGCGCGCCATACTTACTTTGCGCCGCCGCCCCCAGAGGGGTTTGGGCAATGGTTTTGCCATGCCGCCAATGGCGAACTTGCGCCGCCTCTGGCAAAAATACAAAAGGACGAAGCGCATCCTCGAGGCCCAAGTGGTGCAAAATGCGGGAACTATTCGGCGATATTTGAATGCCGGCACCAGCTTCTTCGAATTCCGCCGCCTGCTCGAACACACGCACGGACACGCCTTGATGCGCAAGAGCCAAAGCAGCCGTAAGCCCACCAATTCCGCCACCTGCAATCAATATTGCCAAATTTCTGCTCCTCGCAATCGTGCGTCCTTGGCAAAACTTAAACCATGGTCGAGACGAAAGAAAGGCCAGTGGCCTCTTTCGTCTATCGTCAAATTCTTGCCTATTTTCCTTCGGCTATCGAGGCAGAGCCGCTAACCACGCTTTTGACACTCGCAATAGCGGCATAACCCTATGCACGCCAGTGACGACGATATCCAAAAGCCATTTTATTCGATGACGGATGTGATGAAGATTACAGGGCGCTCCCGTGTCACCATCTATAGGTGGGAGGAGGATGGCCAATTTCCCAAGCGACTAGACATGGGTGAGGGAACTTTGCTCTGGTCGCTAGGTGATGTTGATAGCTGGGCTGTTAATCCAAAGGCCGTGATTTGCGGCAATGGGGTCACGAATTAGGCCATTATTGGTAATTTGAAACAGCTTGTTGCAAGCTGTAAAGTTCAGCAGATATAAATAAAATGCGCCCTAAATCCGTCCGATAGGACATAGAGGGGCATGAGGCAAACAATGCCAAATCCTTAGTTACCTGAATTTATTAGAAAAAATGGTGCCGGCTGAGAGACTTGAACTCCCGACCCTCTGATTACAAATCAGATGCTCTACCAACTGAGCTAAGCCGGCTCGCCCTTGGAATCGGTTTCCCTAAGCCACGGACTGGGTTTGAAATAGCCAATATTCATCGGCTTGGCAAGCAACAATTCTATCGCCTCGCCGCCCCTGCCAATCGACACAAGGCGAGCTGTGCGTTGCTATTTTGATGGCAATATCATGCTGGGACGATCGTCCAGTTTTGTCGCCGCCTGAAACGCCGGGCGCGCTCTCATGCGGTCTAGCCATTCCTGCAAATTTGGATAGCCGTCCAAAAGACCGCGCGAAGCGGTACCCTCAATATTATAGATAATCAAAATATCCGCCAAACTTAGCGCCGAGCCACCAAAATACTTCGTCTTCGACAAATCAGCTTCCGCCTGGTCCAACAAAGCGAACAAGCGCGGCTGGATAAAGCCCTTGGTCAAACCAGCGGTAATCATCTTCGCCATCGGGCGCAAGAAAAACGGAACGCGCTCTGCGGTCATTCGCAGCACGGTTTGCATTAACAAAATCGGCGTCATCGAGCCTTGTGCCGCGTGGAACCAGAACAAGTAGCGCATCCGATCTTTGTGGCCGACCTCCGGGCGCAAGCCGCAATCTGGCGACAAATCAGCCAGATAGTCCATAATCGCACTGCTTTCGGCCAAAGCTATTTTGCCATGCGTAATTACCGGCGCTGTGCCAATCGGGGAGATAGCCTTATATTCGGCTGGCGCCAACACGCTGACCGGATCGCGGTTATAAGACTTCAGCTCATAGGGCAGCCCCATTTCTTCCAACAGCCAGAGAATGCGAAACGATTGAGAATACTCAAGATGATGAAGCGTCAGTTTTTTTGCAGCCATGATAGGGTTCCTGTTTTTTTAAAAATAATCTTGAAGAAATAAGTAGGTCGATACGCAAAATAATCTAGCCCAAGGGTTCTAGCCTTGGTTAGGGCAGAATAATCAACCCCTCTTTGGCGCGCATATTACCCGCCACAACGGCGTCGTAAATCGTGCCAAAATTCTCGAGACCTTGGGTCTCTTTCACATCCATCCAGTTTTGCGCATGCGCAATACCCCCGGCCAGAAACCCTGCCACTTTGGCGTTGAAATCAAGCGCGCCCCATTCCTTGGCACGTCGCTGAATGTGTCCCGGGGCAAAAAACATCTCGCTGCGGTCGCGGATAATTTGTGCTGCCGCCGGATCTTTTTGCGCTTCACTCGTGTCCCAATGCGTTAGCCCCACATTGTGGCACCAGCGCATATCGTCGCCCAAGGCGCCATGCACGGCGCCCAAAACTGCCGCATTGCCAGACATATCCACCAGCACAGAAGGTACAAGTTTCAGGGCCGCCAGGTCGTCATAAGAGATGACGTCGTCATAGCTGCCTACCGATTGTGTGAAAGCCACATTGCTGGGCGAAGTCAGTCCCACAATGCGCGGGCGCTCGGTGTCTATTTGCGAGAGGCCATAAGCCAACCCAATGGCTGTTTTGCTGGAGGCAGACAAAATAACCACCTGCTCGGCGCCATGGTAATCTTGCTCTTGCAAGGCATCCACCAAGCAATAGCTCGTGCCATATAAAGGGTTCAACAGGGCGCGCATACCGTCGGCTGTGGCATCACTGGTCGCGGTTCCGAGGCGGTCGTAACTATTGTAAACCGCGGGCAATTCAGCGCGGTGCGCGGCGCCATCTACCAGTCGCTCGGGCGTCACGCGCGTGGGCGTCATTTTCAAAAAATTGGCCATCGGGAAATAGCCGTAAAAGCGTTCGCCAAGCTCCATGTCACTATTTTTGGAAGCCACGACGCTGGCAAACCCCCAAACTGGCACCAAGCCCCAATCGCTATCGCCCTCGCCGCTTGGGCTGGGTGGGAAAAACTGCCAATAGCCAATTTGCTCACCAACCGCGCCGTAGGTCACATTATTGGCGGTGAAAGCAAAGCGCTCAATCGCTACCAAAATCTCGCCATCGTTCAGCGTAAAGTCCTCGAGGCTATCTCCGGCCGATACCAGTCGCGTTTTTGTAATGTCCGTTTTATGAGTTTGAAATTCAGCCATTGGTCGCCTCCCTCAGCGATGTTATTCTAGGTGTTTAGCGTTGCCGCGAGTTCCATAAGTTTGCCCACGGCTTTTGGAGCAGTGTCGCGCATACGCAGCAAAATATCCATTTTTTCTTTGTCGTCTGGCGACACCTCAGAGGCCAATTTGCTAAACCCGTCCAATCGGTTTTCGCGAACCCACGCGCGCAAAGATTTATCTTGCGACCAATTATATTGGTTCATCATGGCAGCCAAAGTCATGGTCACGAAATCATCGCTGGTATTTGGCAAAGGCACCACATTGCACAGGCGGTTTTTCTCTTCGTCATCGCTATAATTAGCTTCGACATAAGCAATCATCGAGCCGCTAAATACGGGCATAAAACTACGAATGGTCTGCGGGGTAATCACATCGCCGTCAAACACTGGCTTGGGCGACATGCGCACCATCGTGCGCGATAGGCTGGCGGAGCAATCAATGTGCATATGCTCTGGGCTGGTTTCTAACTCGCCGTTTTCCAACACAATGCAGGTGGGCTCCAAAGCGGTAACCCGACCCATGCGAACCACGTTCTTAATGCGGCGCAAGGCTTCCAGCTCGGGCTTGGAAATCGTCGCGGCGTGAAACATGGTCGGCTCAATAGCTTTATCGAAGCGCACCACGCAGCCTTTTTCTTCGAGGCGCGCATACATATCGTCCACGCTGCCGGCCTCGGCGATAGCTTCAAACTGATTGGCCTGATTGCCGACGGTGCCGACGAAAAATTCAGCGTCGGGCTGCGCATATTCACGGGGCAACATCCAGGCATCGCGCGGCATAATCCAACGAATATCCTCCGGCTCCACGCCGTGTTCCATCAGCCAGAGGCAGGCATCCATGCCAGTTTTGCCCGAGCCAATAACCACATAGCCCTCGGCCGAGCGGCGCAAGCGCGGCAAGTCATTGAGCGGCATGAAGTTCACCCCATCCGCAATCGAGAAGGCGGGCGTATGTTCGGCAGGCACATCGACGGTTAGGCGGGTCGCATCGACCAATTTTTTATAACGCACTTCATAGGTTTTGCCTGAGGTCAGCCCTGAGAACTTGCCCTCTCCTTCATATTCACACATCGGAAAATACTGGACGCGACCCGTTGGCAAAAAGCTCTGCTGCATCACATCGTCAAAATAAGCACTCACTTCTGGCCCGGAGGCGAGATCGAACAGACCTTTGTTCATGCCCACTTGGTCTTTTTGAAAGCGGCTCAGCTCGCGCGATTCCACGCCATAAAATGACGATGGCTGGTGCAAGCGAACAAATGGATAGGCCACATTCCAATGCCCGCCGGGTTTGGCGTGGCGATCGACGATAATCATTTTGGCATCGGTTTGGCTCAGCAATGTATCGGCAAAAGCCAGCCCCATGGCACCGCTACCAACAATTAGATAATCGGTTTCTAAAACAACACTCATGCGCGGGCCTCCTGTAAAATCTGGCGCGGTACAATCCACCTCCACCGATGGAAAGAATATAGGTCGAATAGGCTTAACCCCCAACGCCAAACCTGAGGACGCAAGGAGCGAAGCCTTCCGTTGAGAGGGATGGCTGGGTTAGCTGGCCCGTTTGTGCAGCGGCATCTGGTAAACCAAACCGCTTTGAGGTTCTGTCAAAGCCGCTTTTTGACTTACCAGCTTGAAAAGCCTGTCGGCATTTTTGGTTTCTACCAAAATAGTCACAATGTCGTTTTCAGAAGCCGAGCCAAACTCACGAAAAGCAAACAGATCTTCCGTGCGACCCGCTTCGACGTAGATGCCAAGCACGCGCTTATCATCTTTCAGTTGCGCTACCAATTTATTACCCGTGCCTTTGTGCAGAAAGGCGCCTATCTCGGTAATCATTTTTTAGCTCCAGCTTTTTTCGCTGCGAGTTTTTTGGCTGGCTTTTTAGCGGGCTTTTTGGCTGGCTTTTTGGCTGGCTTTTTAGCGGGTTTTTTCTGGGGCGTCGGCTTCAGAGCATCCGCCATGACTTCATCTGGAATATACGTAGCAACGCGGTCGAGGTCGTTCATGAACATAATGCCCATGCCCGGCTTATCTAGGTCGCCCGCCAGATACATCGCTTCGAACACGCGGTCGGCTTGTTCTTGGCTCACAATGATGCGGATCATTTCTTTTTGCTCATCAATCGCCACGCCCATAAGGCCCATGCGTTCGCGAATGCCTGTGCCTCGCGCATAAGTTACCGTCGCGCCTTGGGCACCAACATCTTGCGCCGCTTTGACAACTTTATCGGCTTGGCTTGCTTGCACGATGCAGGTGATCATTAGCGCATCGGTTAAATAGGTTATTTGTCTTCCGGCCATGTGTCAGCCTCCCTTACTTAGAATGAGTTGGTGTGGCGGGCGTGCCGCGCGATTGGCGAAACCGAATGATCAGCCCCATGCTGAGAACGGCGATAATCGGCCCGATAGAAGCCATGCTTAAAATACCAAAGCCCTCAACCGCGCCGACAGCATTGCCGAGCCCCAATCCCATGGCCAAAACCAAAGGCACCGTGACGGGGCCTGTGGTCACGCCTGCACTATCCCACGCCACATTGACGAATTCTTCCGTAGAGAAAAACGTCAGCACGAGGGCGAATAAATACAGCGGGATAAGCAAGGTTGCGAGGTCGATTTCAAACAAGATTTTCGCCATGCCCAAAGCAATGCCGCAAGCCACGCCAATGGCCACAGAATACATCAGCATCGACTTTTTAAACGCGCCATTGGTCAGGGTTTGCACCGTCAGACCAAGCGCGTTCAAGGCAGGCTCGGCCAAGGTCGCGCCAAACCCCATGAACCAAGCAAAAAGAATAACCAAGACCAGGCCCAAAACGGCGGAGTAAATTGGCGAAATGGCGCTCACATCAATGGCCATAAAGGCAGCCGGCAAAACAGCCCCCGTTTGCGCGCCAATGGCGCCCAAGCCGTAGGTCAGCCCAACATTAAACACGCACATGCCGACAATCGAGAGAACCAAACCATAGGCAGTGAACAATTTATTGGCCAAGCCTTCTCGCAGAACCACAAAAAGCACAAACATCAAAAACACCACCAAAGGTGCAATGGCGCGCACCCCGAGAATAACCTCTTGGAAGGGAGACTGATCCCATAGCCCCAAAGGCACATCCGAAACCGTGGACGATGCGGTGGCCGCGGCCACCACAATCTGTTCGGCGCTGATTTGCGTCGAGACATATAAAGACAGGCCCAAAACGGCCAGAATTGGGAAAAGCGAGGCCAACGTCACCACGCCAAAGCCGGACAGAGAGCTATCCCCCTTGCCCGCCGAATTAGCGATACCAATACCCAGCGACAAAACCAAAGGCACCGTAACCGGCCCTGTGGTTACCGCGCCGCAATCCCAGGCGAGGCCCAAGATGGCGCGCAAATCTGGATTGGCGTAGACCACCAAAGTAAGGGCCAAGGTAGGCAATACGGCGGCGTAAATCATTGGCTTCAAAGACCAGCCATAGACAAAGCGCAAAGTGCCCAAAACGGCAGCTGCCCCCACGCCCGCGCCAACAAGCAGCACCAAAGGCATCGTCCAATTGTTTAAAATTTCATATAAATAAGGCGCGCGCGCGACATCTACCGAGGCGCCAAAGGCTTGCAACGCGCCAATCGCTGGCTCCGCGAAAGTTACCCCAACGCCCAACATGGCAATAATAATAAGCATCACCGGCATACTGGCCTTGCGCGGCAGCTTGTCGCCAATGAGCGTGCCAAACGGCATCAGGCCAACATTCAGGCCTTCCATAAACAAAGCCAAACCGAGGATAACGGCCGTCAAACCACCGACCAGCAAGAAAGCGCTTTCGATGGGTTGGCGCAGAATAATCAGTTGGAAAAGGACGAGATAAATCGCCAGAGGCACAACCGCACGCATTTGGTCAAACACCCGAACGCCCGAATAAGGCATTAAAAGCTCCATCACACGGCGAAAGCCGAGTTTCAACTTTTTGGGTTTCAACGCATCCGGATTTTCAGCATCCGGCTTTGGCGTTAATTGATTGTAGCTAATCTCACGATGCTGCAGCGCATTGGAACGCAAAACAGAAGAGTAACGCAACATAAGGGGGCTCCTCATCCCAACAGTTTTCTTTCCGCCAAGAGATATCCCCTGACCCGAAGTATCTTAGTCGATTTGTCGTTCCACGACGACGCCCATTTTTTCCACCATGAGCTGATCTTGCTCGATGAATTGCGAGATCGAGGGGCGCGCAATGCATCGTTCATAATGCGCGCGCAAAGCCCCAAAACGGTCTTTCGGCAGCGCAAAGCCCACCAAATCTAAATTCATCAATTGGCTGGTCAGGGCGATGTCGGCAATGGAGAACGCCTCTCCCGCCAGATATTCGGCCTCGCCCAGCTGGGTTTGCAAATAGGGCAGAAGCTTTTCGGCCAAAACCTCAAAGCCCGCGTGGGCGGCTTTTGTGTCGGCCGGCTTACCGGTCGCTATATTGAAAAATATCGGCCGAAACACGCCAAGACCAATTTTTCCCGCCAAATCCGAGTCGCACACTTCTTCGATCCATAAAGCTCGGCCATAGTCGGTTGCAGCTTCTGGATATAAGGCGGGGCTGGGGGTGCGTTTTTCGAAATAGGCACAAATCGCGCTGCTGTCGTTAATCGCAAAATCTGGATTGTCGCTATCGGGCAAAAGTGCCGGAATGCGCTTGAGCGGGTTAATTTTCTCAAAGTCCTCCGGCCAGCCGAGCGGGCTCGGGCGCGGGTCATAGTCGTAAGCGATCTTCTTCTCCGCAGCGACAATGCGCGCTTTGCGAACAAAAGGCGATAAAGGCGCGCCAAATAACTTCATAAAATAACTCCCATAATGGCGCATATATTGGCGCAATCCATAATCCGACACAAGCCTATCCTTTTCCTCAGCAAAACCTGTGCTTTGGTCTTGTCACACGCCGAGGCAATGTTAGGGTTGGGGCACTTCGAAAAGGGAGAGAGTTTCGTGAGCACTATTTATCAAGCCAAATCCATTCGTACGATGGACCCCCACCAGCCCCACGCCACGCATATTGCGCTGAAAGACCGCAAAATCTTAGCTGTCGGGACCGCTCAAGATGTCGCCGATTGGCAAGCCGCTTGGGGGCCGCTTGAGCTGAATACCGATTTCGCAGACCGCACTCTCCTGCCCGGCTTCATCGAAGGCCACGCGCATATGATGGAAGGCCTGTTGTGGGATTACCACTATGTTGGCTATTACGATCGCGAAGGCCCCGATGGCACCATTTGGCCAGGCCTAAAATCGATCGACGATGTGGTGGCGCATTTAAAACAAATCCAAGCCACCCGGAACGACCCTTCCGAGCCACTGATTGCCTGGGGCTTTGACCCGATTTATTTCGAAGGTCGGCGCATGACTGGCGCCGATCTAGATGCCGTGTCGGGCGAGTGTCCGGTCGCTGTCTTGCACGCCAGCTTGCATATTTTGAACGCCAATAATTTCATCATGGATGCGGCCGACGTTAAAAATGCCGACAATAGCGAGTACATCCGCCGCGACGATAGCGGCAAACCAACGGGCGAATTTCTCGGCCAACTCGGCATGTATATGGCCATGCGCACAACTAATTTAGACCTCTTAGCGGCCGCCAGCTCGCCCAAAACCTTGCAGACGTTTTCACAAGTGGCGCGCCAAACCGGCGTTACCACCTGCACCGACCTAGCCAACCCAGTGCCAGAAGGCGCCGAAGTGGCCATGCGCGAGACAGTTGAGAAAGACAGTTTCCCCATGCGCCTCGTGGTGGCCTTTCAAGGCAATAGCCTGCCGCCCGAAGAGAGCGTTGCGCGCATGCAAGCCTTGCAAGACAAGCAGAGCGACAAGCTGCGGTTCTCGCTCGTGAAATTCGTGGCCGATGGTTCCATTCAAGGCTTTAGCGCAAGGCTGAAGTGGCCGCATTACTATAATGGCGCGCCCAATGGGCTGTGGTATATCGAGCCCGATCGGTTGCGCGAATATCTGACAGCCTTCACCCAAGCTGGCTTTCAATGCCACGTCCACACCAATGGCGACGAATGCACGGAAGTGACTTTAGATGCCATTGAAGACGCGCTTCGTGCCCATCCGTGGCCAGACCATCGCCACACGTTGCAACATTGCCAAATGGCCTCGCGGGCGCATTTCAAACGGATGAAAACTCTGGGCGTTGGCGTTAATTTATTTTCCAACCACTTGTATTATTGGGGCGACGAACATCGCGCCATTACCATGGGCCCCGAACGCGCCGGCCGTTTGGATGATGCTGGCGGCTGCCTAGAAGAAGGCGTGCCCTTGGCCATTCACTCCGATGCGCCCGTCACCGCCTTGGCACCTTTGTTCACCGCTTGGTGCGCGGTCAACCGCGTGTCCTCCACGGGCGTCGCTTTGGGTGGCGAGAGCGAAAAAATTAGCGTCGAGCAAGCCCTTTACGCCATCACCATGGGCGCCGCTTACTCGCTGAAAATGGATACGGAAATCGGTAGCCTCGAAGTTGGCAAACGCGCCGACATCACCATATTGGCTGACGACCCCATCGAAGTGGGCGCGCAAGACCTGAAAGATATTTCGGTTATCGGCACGATGGTCGATGGGCTTGTGCATCTCAACAAGGGCCGCGATGCATGAACCAAACCGCGTCCCACCGATTGGCACCAAATGTAAGCCTGACGATTATTGCTGGGTTTTTGGGCAGTGGCAAAACCAGCCTGCTGAACCATTTACTAACCCAATCGGGCGGGCGAAAAATTACCGCTTTGGTCAATGATTTCGGCGCACTGAATATTGATAGCGAACTGATTGAGGCGCAGCACGGCAATCAAGTCTCGCTGACCAATGGCTGCATTTGCTGCTCTATTGGCGATGATTTAATGCGCAGCTTGGCTGATATTATGCGCCAAGACCCGCTGCCAGATCATCTGATTATTGAAGCCAGCGGTGTGGCCGACCCCACTCGCATTGCCGCCTATGCCGCCGTCGACCCGCAATTGCGCCTCGATGGCATTGTCACCTTGGTCGATGCCGCCGCGCATCAGCTGCATGCCCAAGACCCATATTTGGCTGATAATTATCATAAGCAAATAGAGGCCGGTCACATGCTGCTCATCTCCAAACCCGATTTGGTGGAAGACAGCCAAGTCGAACATCTTGAGGCCAAACTTCGGGCCAGCTATCCCAAAACACCGCAAGCGCGGGTGCGCCATGGGCACTTGCCCATCGAAGTGGTGCTCGGCCTGCAAGCAGAAACAGGCGAACAAACAACGCCGCCACACGCCCCCCAAATACTCAGCACCCAAATAGAAGACCATGGTTTGGCCTCTTGGTCGGCGCATTTGCATGGCGGTTTATCGCGCGAGGTGTTGGCCGAAAAAATCAGCAGCCTGACGCCGCATGTGCTGCGTGCCAAAGGCGTGCTTCGCGATGCGCAAGGTGCCTATGCGCTGCATTATGCGGGCGGGCGCATTCATTTTGAAGATCTAGACGTTCAGCCTTCTGGGCATTTTGTGCTTATCGGGAAACCCGAGCTGCCCAATGCCCAAGCCCTATCTGACCTGTTTCAAACTGCGAGTGCCTGATGGTTTGGGATTTGCCGACCCGGATTTTCCACTGGGGGTTTGTGCTCAGCATTGCCGGCGCTTATATCAGCGGCGAACGCGGCGCTTTGGGCGTTCATGAAATCTTCAGCTTGCTGGCGCTCGGGCTGATTGTCTTTCGCCTTATCTGGGGCGTGGTCGGTTACGAGACAGCGCGTTTTTCGCATTTTCTTGCCTCCCCCGCCACCATCCTCGCCTATTTGCAAAATTTTATGGCACGCACCCCCGCGCCGCACACAGGCCATAACCCGCTGGGCGGGCTGGCGGTTATCGCGCTCCTGTCGGTGATGGGCGCCATGGCAGTCACCGGCTTATGGACAGGCGATGATATTCTTTATGAAGCGCCCATGCCGATTTTAGGCATCGCGCCAGAGCTGGCCGCGCCGATGGGCAGTTGGCACCAATCCATTCATAAACTGGTACTTCCGCTCATCGCCCTGCATCTGCTGGCCATTTTGGCGCATCGGTTGTGGCTCGGCGAGAGGTTGGTTCGCCGCATGGTCAGCGGCGGCCGCGCGGCGCAAAAACCAACACGGCGTCAGACACGACTAGGGCTTGCCCTACTCGCGCTTTGTGTCGGCGCTAGCCTGAGCCTCGCGCTAGTGACGCCGAATTTTATCTAGTGCTTAATACGGTAGCTGTCGTGGCACGACTTACAGGTGCCGCCGACGCGTTTTGCAGCAGTGACCACTTGCGATTTATCACCGCTGAGCGCGGCCGTATGTAACGCCCGAGCTGCCGATGCATTGGCTTTTGCCTTGGCTTTAAAGTCGAAAAAATCATCCCAAAGGGACTTGTCCGCTCCAACGCTTACGCTGCCCTTTGGAAAATACTCTGGCATCTCATCTGCCCAAGCCGCCATACGAAGCGCGGCCGCGGCGACGGCGTCTAAATCACCCGCCGGTAAATGCTTTTTAAATACCGACTGAATATCGCCCCCACTTTGCTTAAATTTAGCCACGCGTTGCTCGACAATCGGGCTTTCAAAAGTGCCCGGCTCATGCGCCTGAACCGCCGACAAAACAGATAGGCTGAGGGCTGCCACAACAGCACCGCCAACTAAAGATCCTAAACGCTTGGACATAAAAACCTCTAATCGCGGAAAGATGAATCCATACGGTCTAGCTTGCGAAGCAAGGCAGGCCATGCCAGCGCATCGACGCCCGGCTGAAACAGCGATGCCGATTGACTGTTCACGGTTTCAATGGCCGCGGCCGATGGCATATTTGGGGTGCCGCTCAGCGTACGTACTTGCGCGGTGCACGCGCGCTCCAGGAAATAAATACCCATGAAGGCCAGACCACAAGTCTCGCCCACCGCCAGAGTGCCGTGGTTGCGCAGCAGCATGACTTTGCTATCGCCAATATCGGCAATCAAACGTTCGCGCTCATCGAGGTCGAGCGCCACGCCTTCATAATCGTGATAAGCAAGATGCGAGCGAACCAACATCGCCATTTGCGATAGCGGCATCAGGCCTTCTTCTTGCGAAGCTACAGCCATGCCGTCATCTGTGTGCAGGTGCAAAACGCATTGCGCGTCTTCGCGGGCGCTGTGGATGGCCGAGTGAATGGTGAAGCCTGCTGGGTTCACAAAATACGGGCTGTCCATCACGATATTGCCTTCAAGGTCAATTTTCACCAAGCTGGAGGCGGTAATTTCTTCAAACAACATGCCGTAAGGGTTGATGAGGAAGTGATGCTCTGGGCCTGGCACGCGAACGGAGATATGGGTGAAAATCATGTCGTCCCAACCGTACATAGCGACCAAACGATAGGTCGCGGCCAAATCGACGCGTAGCTGCCATTCTTCGGCGCTTACCATATCTTGAACGTTTTTAATTTCTTCTGCTGCAGACATTTTTCTCTCCCTTAAAATTTCCTTAGACTGTTCCGAAACAAAAGGTTTGTCAATTAGCCTCGCGAGCCTTTTTCGGATAAAACTTGGGCTAGCGCGGCTTGCCAGTGCGCCTGCTTTTGGCTGCGTCTCTCGGTTGGCATACTCGGGGTGAATTGCGCATCGAGCGCCCAATTTTCAGCCAGCGCCTCCAAACTATCAAACCAGCCCAAATGCAACATCGCCAAAACGGCGGCCCCCAAGGCGGTGGTTTCGGTAATTTTGGGGCGGTCGATCGGCGCCTCGCAAATATCGGCGAGGTTTTGACACAGCCAATCATTGGCCACCATGCCGCCATCGACGCGCAATCTGGGTGCGGCTTCTAAACCTGCAGCTTGCATATCATCTTGCATGGCGCGCAATAAATCTGCGGTTTGCAAAGACACGGACTCGAGTGCCGCGCGCGCAATATCTTCGCGGCCGGTGTCGCGGGTCATATTAAAAAATGCCGCGCGCGCATCCGGCGCCCAATGCGGCGCGCCGAGGCCGGTAAAGGCAGGCACTAAAACCGTGGCATTATCTGGATTGGCATCTTGCGCGAGGGCTTGCGTGTCTGAGGCTTTTTCAACCAGCCCCAAACCATCGCGCAGCCATTGCACAATCGCGCCCGCCATAAAAATACTGCCCTCTAGCGCATAAGTTACCTCGCCATTCAACCGATAGGCCACCGTTGTCAAAAGCTGATTGTTCGACTTGGCTGGCTTGTTGCCTGTATTGGCCAGCACAAAACAGCCCGTGCCATAGGTCGATTTCACCATGCCGGGCTGGAAGCAAACCTGGCCAATGCTGGCCGCCTGTTGGTCGCCGGCCATGCCCAAAATCGGCAAACCCGCGCCCAAAACATCTGGCTCGCTGGTGCCAAAATCAGCGGCATTGTCTTTCACCTGTGGCATCAGACTGGCTGGCACCTCAAACAGGGCCAGCAAGTCAGCGTCCCAATTTTGGGTGTGAATGTTGAACAAACTTGTGCGCGCGGCATTGCTGGCGTCGGTTACATGCTCGGCGCCGCTGGTTAGGTTCCAAACCAACCAGCTATCGATGGTGCCAAAGGCCAGCTCGCCCGCTTCCGCACGGGCACGAGCGCCTTTTGTGTGGTCGAGCACCCAAGCGATTTTGCTGGCCGAAAAATAGGGATCGAGCAGCAGTCCCGTTTTTTGGGTAATCATTGGCTCATGGCCAGCTTGCTTGAGCGCCTGGCAGACGGCAGCCGTACGCCGGTCTTGCCAGACCACAGCATTGGCAATCGGGGCGCCAGTGGCGCGGTCCCAAACCACGCTGGTCTCGCGCTGATTGGTAATGCCAATGGCAGCAAAATTCTCAGTACCCAGCTTATCCAAAACCTCGCGGCAGACGCGCAAAGTGGTGTCCCATATCTCTACAGCGTCATGTTCAACCCAGCCATCTTCGGGGAAAATTTGAGTGAACTCGCTTTGCGCGACAGATACCACCTCGCCTGCTTTAGTGAACGCCAGCGCGCGTGACGAGGTCGTGCCTTGGTCGATACTCAAAATAAACTTTTCGCTCATGGCTTAGGCTCCCCCACAGTCAGCATACGCATTGTCCGCCATGATATCACCCTCGCGCGCAAGCTGCACAAGATTTTCAAAAAACCCCACTCCGATATCTGCCTTCCCTTCTGTCTCATCCGTGCTAAAACCCTGTATCGACCAGAGGGCGAAATTTATGACCACGAGTGCAGAAAAAAAACTGGCTTTCGTTGCCAGCTCCAATCCTGAGGCGCAAGCCGCGCAAGCCGCTTTGCACGCGCGCTACAACGGCGTGTCGGCGCAAGAGGCAGATGTTATCGTGGCACTTGGCGGCGACGGGCTGATGCTCGCCAGCTTGCATGAATTTATGGATCAAGGAAAACCGATCTTCGGCATGCACCATGGCTCGGTTGGGTTTTTGATGAACCGCTATGACGAAGATAATTTGCGCCAGCGCGTTGCAGGCGCTGAAGAGACCCTTCTGCGGCCGCTGCATATGAGCGCCACCGATGCCGATGGCAAAACCCATGAGGCGCTGGCCATCAACGAAGTCTCGTTGTTGCGGATGACCGCGCAAGCGGCCAAATTGCGCATCACCATTGATGGCACACCGCGCCTGGATGAGTTGATTTGCGATGGCGCAATGCTCGCCACGCCAGCTGGCTCGACGGCCTATAACCTATCGGCGCATGGGCCGATATTGCCGATTAATTCAAAGCTTCTCGCCCTCACGCCGATATCAGCCTTTCGGCCACGGCGCTGGCGCGGAGCGCTGTTGCCCGAGGCGGCCAAAGTAACCTTCACCGCCCTAGAGGCCGACAAACGCCCGATTAGCGCGGTGGCCGACAATAGCGAGTTCCGCAATATTGTAGAAGTAAGCGTGCGCCAATCGACGTCGCACGAAATGCTCATGCTGTTCGATAAAGATCACAGTTTGGATGAACGGATTTTGACCGAGCAATTTATGCCGGAAGGCTTTTAGCCCTAAATCCCCTTCGACATATCCATTTTAGGATCGCCATAGCCGGCTTCCGTTTGGATGCGCAGATAGGATTTGTCGCCTTCTTTTTCCACAAATGGCACAACCGTAACCACGTCGCCACAGTGCGCGAGCGCATCGTCGACGCTCTCGCGTTTGGCTAGTTTTTCAATGTTCATGCGGGTTGGAAAAATAACCGTACGTTTTTTTGCATCCGCATCGGCCAGCGCTTGTTTGGCGGTAATCCAAACACTATCCACGCTCTCGCTGCCATCGTGCAGCCCCACATGGTCTTCCGGCGCCCGCGCCATATAGAAATAAGTATCGAAACGACGCTTCATCATTTCAGGGGTAATCCAATGCGCGTAAAACGCCAGCGCATCGACCGCAAATTCTAGGTTTTCCGCTTCGCCAAATTCCAACATCGTGGCCTTGCCCGTGTTGAACCGCTCGCGCCAACCGTCCAATTGCTGCAAGCGCTCGGCCGATAGAAACTCGGTGGAGCCTTTTTCGCGTGCCAGCAAAATGCCGCATTCTTCAAAACTCTCGCGGATGGAAGCCACGCGCAAAGATAGCTCTTTGTCGTCATAGGCATCGGCCTTGCCACAATGGGCGCGCAAGCCTGTATCGCTATCCACGGGGTCTACTTTGCCGCCCGGAAAAACCAGAGCGCCAGAGGCGAAATCAATCTCGTGGTGGCGCACCACCATAAAAACTTCCGGGCCTTGGGGCGTGTCGCGCAACATCATCACGGTGGCGGCGGCTATCAATCCATCTGTGCTCATTATACGCTCTCCCAAGCTGTCTTCTCTAAGGGTTAGCGTGCGAGTTTATCGACTGGCACGAGAAAGGCAAGTAAGGCCGAGCCAATAATAAACACCACGCCGCTGAGCGCCAAAACATCAAAGCCTGCGCCCGCATCAATCGCTGCCCCAAATAGCACAGGGGCGGCTGCCGTCGACATAATAACAATCGGCGAGGTCAGCGAGCGAATGGCGCCGAGGTGTTTCGTGCCGAATAACTCTGGCCAAAGCCCGCCGCTAATCGGGCCAGCTGTGCCCAAATTAATACCGATGAGCCCCATGTAAACAAAAGGCGTCGCGACCCCAAAAACATCGTTCCCCAGCATCAACAAGCAAAACGCCAAGACCAACGGAATCGCGCCCAAAGGCATGAGGCGCAGCGCCGAATATTTATCGACCATTGGGCCGATGATCAAAGACACCACAACTTTGCTGAGCGCATAAAGCGTAAAGGCGGCCGCCAAAGCCGCGAGGGGCCAATCGCGCGCCTCGGCCAATTGCACTTGGTGGAAAAACATTCCCGTCAGCAAAAACGGAGGCGCCAGATACAGCGGCAGCACCATGTAAAACCGTCGGTCGCGCAACACATCGCTGCGGTTGGCGTCTTTGGCGCTTTCGCCCTCGGCCTCGCTGGTCTCGGGTTTGGGCTCAAAGCCCACCAGCACGCTTTGCAGCGGCACGGCCACACCCAAGATAATCGCGGCATAGAGAAGCCAACTTTGCTGCCAGCCGAGCCACGCGATAACCAGCACCGCCAGCAAAGGCAAGAAGCCCTCAAAACTGGCATAGCCCAATTGCACCAAAGACACCGCCTGCCCGCGCCGCTCCGAAAACGCGCGCGCGGCCGAGGTCATGCCTGTATGGCTGGCCAGACCCTGGCCGAAATGGCGCAGCATAAATAAAGCCAGCCCTAAGGCCACCACATGTTGGGTCAGCCCCATCATCAGACAGCCGCCCGCCAGAGCCAGCAGCACAAAAACCGTAAAGCGGCGCAAGCTCCAGCTATCAATAAAGCGGCCCGTATAGACCATGGCAAAAGCACTCAGCAAAGTCATAGCCGAATAGAGCCCGCCAAAGCCGGCATTGGTGAGGCCAAATTCGGCGCGAATTTCGGCGCTATACAGCGAGATGAAAAACGTCTGGCCGAAATTCGACAGACCCATCATCAAAAAGCCAAATAACAAAAATCCGAAATGCTGGCGCAGGAAAGAAAAATAACTCATGCGTGTCTGATATAGGGCTGCGGCCACGGCGGCAAATGAAAACGAGCGGCGCGTTTTATCGGGCGTGCGAAATGCAAAACGCCGCGGCGGGGTCGAGCGCCAAACGTGCCTCGCCAATCGGCTCGCCGCAATTTAGGCAATAGCCATACTCGCCCGCTTGCAAGCGTTGCAAGGCGGCGGTGAGCGCGCTGATCTCACGCTGACGACGCCGCACGGTCTCGGCCGCCATGGCTTGTTGTTGCATGGCATCCATACGCGACAAACGGCCTTGCTGGGTTTGGTCGAGCGCTACGGGGGCGGTGTCTCCGGCGACTTGGTCTAAGAGAGTTTGCAACTCATCGCGTTTGGCTTTGAGGGCTATTTTTAGTTTCGCATCGTTCACTTTATCCCTCCTTAAGTTTCGCTTTAGATGAGCGTCGGTGGTTGTTTTCCCGACAAGCTAAGTTTAGGTTACGTCTAAACAGGAGACATGACCATGCTTGAAGGCTTTAAAGTAATCGAAATGGCGACCTATATCGCCGCCCCCGCAGCTGGCGGCATTATGGCCGATTGGGGTGCCGATGTGATTAAAGTCGAACCATTAGGTGGCTGTCCGATGCGCAAATTTTACGCCAGCGCCATGACCGATGATTACCCCGACAACCCCGTCTCTGCCCTCGACAACCGTGGCAAGCGCGCCATCGCCGTCAACACAGGCACCGAGGAAGGCCGCGATATTGTTCGCAAACTAGTGGCCGATGCGGATGTGTTTTTGACCAATGTGCGGCCCTCACAATTAAAAGAACAGGGTCTCGATTTCGATACCCTAAAGCTCATCAACCCGAAGTTGGTTTATGCCAGCGTCACTGGTTTTGGCCTCGAAGGCGAAGAAGCCGATAAGCCGGGTTTCGATACAGCCGCCTTCATGTCGAAGTCTGGCTTTGGTTGGATGATGACCCCCAAAGGCTCGTCGCCAGCGCCTTTGCGCACGGCCGCGGGCGATCATATTACGGGCATTGCAACTGCCAGTGGCATTTTGGCCGCCTTGTTGAAAGTGCAAAAATCTGGCGAAGGCTGCCTGGTCGAAAGCTCGCTGCTGCGCTCTGCCGCCTATGCCGTGGGCTGCGATTACGGAACCTGGTTGCGCTATGGCCGCGTAGCACGCTCGCGCCCGCGCGAAGAGGCCATTGTGGCGATTAACAATTATTACCTGACTGCAGATGAGCATTGGCTGTTCATCAACGCCCGCCCGGGCGAACCCGACTGGCCAGATGTGGCGCGTGCCACAGGCCTCGAGCCTCTCATCGACGACGAACGCTTTGGCAGCTTGCGCGATCGTCGCAAAAATGGCGTTGAGCTTATCGCGCTTTTGGATGCGGCCTTCGCCACCAAAACACTGGAAGAATGGAAACCTCTGCTAGATGCAGCTGGCCTGATTTGGTCGCCCGTGCAGAATTTTGAGCAAGCCTATAACGACCCGCAAATGCATGCGGCAGGCGTCTTTGTCGATATGCCTAAGGCAGATGGCACGAGCTATAAAAACATCGCCTCGCCCATTCGCTTCTCCAGTGAAAGCACCGATCCCAAGGGGGTTCTGCCCGAAATTGGACAAGACACAATGGCTGTGCTGGACGATTTAGGTTTGGATGAAGAAACCCGCGCGCGCTATCTCGAGGCCAACGTCATCGGCCAATATAGCGTCATCGGCCAATCTAGCGAATGAGTTAGCTGGCGCTTGCGGCTTGCGCTTGTTTGTCGAGCCATCGATAGCGCCAAATAACCAAAGCAAAAGGCACAAAGGTGCCCAGCACGATGCCATCTGCCAGACCCAAAGCTCCCCGCCCGAGCGGGAAAATCAGCGCATAGGTGAGCGGTATCATAATCACGCCATAAGATAGCAGATGAATGAACGTCGGCACCCAAGTGTCGCCGCGCGCGCGCAAGGACATCGACAATAAAGATTGGCCTGTATCAAACACCGTGCCGATAGAGACCAGCGCGATGAGAACGGCGGCAAGTTTTATCACTTGCGTATCGGTGGTGAAAAATGTGGCTAATTGCGGCGCGCTGATCCACATGAAAAAGCCGGCAAAAGCCATGATGACACTCTGCACGCTTAAGCCCAGCCAAGCCCATCGTTTTACCGCGTCCATATCGCCCGCCCCATAGGCATTGCCCACGCTGACGGCTGTGGCCACGCCGAAGCCCAACCCCATCATAAAAAACAGGGCGAACACATTGATCATAATAATATGCGCCGCCACGACCATGGTGCCGAGGAAGCCTGCAAATAAAATGACCACATTGAAGGCGGTGTTCTCAATGCCCATGGAAATACCAGAGGCATAGCCGATCGAGCGCATCTCGCGCCCTCCCGCCCAAGTGATTTTGGGTTTGCGGAGGCCATATTTTTCGTGATCGAGAAAAAACCAAACGTAAGATAAAATCGCCACGACTTGCATAAAGCGAACCACCAAAGTCGCCCAAATCGAGCCTTCCGCACCGAGCTCGGGGAAGCCAAAAGCGCCGAACACAAAAATGTAATTGGCAAAAATGTTCACGATATTGGCGACAATCATAATCACCATACCCGGGCGCGGATTGCGAATGCCCTCGAGGAAAAATCCGGTCGACATATGCACAGCAGCAAACGGCAGGCTTAATCCGGCAATCATCGAAATGCGCCCGCCCGCGGCCGCCAGCTCTGGGGTTTGTCCCGACAGCAGCAATAATGGCTCGCCGAAAAAGCAGAACACCGTCCCGACCAAACCAATGGCCACCCCCCAAGGCACGGCGTGCCACCAGACTTTGCCCGTTTCGCTATATTGCTTGGCGCCAAATTTATTCGACACCAAAACCGACGTGCCCATGAGAAGGCCGATCATAATCAAAATGAAAATATTGCTCGGCACCATGCCAATGCCCAGATAGGCCAAATGCTCCGACGCATAATGGCCGACGACCACCGTATCGGTAATGCCCAAGGTCAAAATACCGACGCGCGAGATGACCACTGGCCAAGCCAGTGTCATCAGGGTTTTGACGTCTTGCCAGAGGGCGTTCATTGGCCGGAACTCAAATTAGGAAGCCCAAAATGCACCACATCGTCTAGTGCGGGACGCGCGCGCTCACTTGGCGCTTGTGCGGGCGTGCCAATATATATGAACCCAGCGATTTCATCGCCGCTTTGCCCACCCAAGGCTTTCAAAACGGCTGGCTCATAGGCGACATCTCCGGTCAACCATTGCGCTGCAAAACCCAAAGATTGCGCGGCGGTAAGCAGCGTCATGCAGACTGCCCCTGCCGATAAAATCATTTCACTGCGCGGAATTTTAGGATGTGTTTTCGGGCAGGCCAGCACGGCAATCACGCAAGGTGCGCGCAAAAACTGCGCAGCCGATGTGGCATAAGCATCGACGCGTTTTTCGTCTTCCTTGGCGAATAAGGCATCGGCGCCAATTTGGCCCAAGCTTGTGCGCGCCTCGTCTTGCAAAACCACCAAACGCCATGGCGCTAGTTTACCATGGTCGGGCACGCGCGTTGCGGCGCTCAAGATATCGCGCAACCCATCGGCCGAGGGGCCGGGTTCCGTCATATTGCGGGCCAACACCGAGCGGCGGGTTTTTAAAAATTCTAGCGTTGAATTCGCAACCATTTTCTTGTCCTATCAAGCTTATGTGCTCTGGCTTATCCTTGCCCTGCCTTAAAGTCAATTAGCGCCCCGAACAACAATAACAACCTAAAGGTTGGCTCATGCGCATCGCGCTTTTTTATCTACTGGCCCTTTGTCTCACGTCCCCCGCTTGGGCCGGCGCTTGGACTTTGCCCGAGGGAGAGAGCAAGGCCACCGTGCAATATGGGGAGCGCCGGCAAAACTTGCTTTTCCTACTTGCCCCTCAGCGCGACTATCGGCTGCGGGAGACCTTTATCAGCTTGCTCGTCGAACATGGGCTTAGCCCTCACGTCACGCTGAGCGGCAAATGGAGCCAGCAACGGACCCGTGAAGCCTTGCGGCTAAGTGAGACGCAAAACAGCCGATTGGCGGGGCAAGTCGCGGCGCCAAAACTGGCCACCGGACTTTTGCCGCCGTTTGTTTTTCAGGGCTTGGGGAGCCTGTTTCCCCACGCCCGATGGCATCGCGAGAAGAAAGCCTCCGTGCTGGCCGAGTTAGATTGGCAAGACGGACATAGAGGCCAAGGCGGTTATCACTTGGGTCTATCGCTGGCCGATAAGGTTAGCGCGGGGCTTTTATCTATCGTGCAAGAAATGGAATATCGCGAAACTCGACTGTCTCGCGAGCATCATATAAATGGCCAATATCGATTTTCTTTGCAGCGTGGAAATTGGCAACTCGGCTCACAAGCCGAGCAGTTTGAGAACCAGACCACGGGCTACCTCTCCCTCAAACATAGCACGCGGCTGACATGGAAACCGCCATCGCTACCCTATGAAATCACGCTTGGGCGGGGCCACACGAGAGTAAACAACCGCCAACAACCCTTGGCCAGATTTCAACGTGGCCAACAATGGACCCTAGAGTTTCAACAGAAATTCTAGCGGCGCAAATCGGGCGCCGTGGCTTCCAAGGATAGGCTGGCAGCGGCCTCCTCAAGGCTCAAAACCGTTTGGTCTTTCGAGCCGAGACGACGCATGGAGACGGTCTTGCCTTCCGCCTCGCGCATGCCCACAGCCAGAATGACCGGAACTTTTGCTACCGAATGCTCGCGCACTTTATAGTTAATTTTCTCATTGCGCGTATCGGCGCGCGCGCGCAAGCCTTGCGCGGTCAATTGCGCCACAACTTCGTTCGCGTAAGCATCCGCATCGGTGGTGATCGGGCAGACCACCACTTGCTCGGGCGCCAACCAAAGCGGCAGCTTGCCAGCATAACTCTCGATTAAAATACCGAGGAAACGTTCAATCGAGCCAAGCACAGCACGGTGCAACATAACGGGGCGATGCTTTTCGCCATCTTCGCCAATGTAAGCCGCGTCCAGACGCTCAGGCAGCACGAAGTCGAGCTGCAAAGTGGCACACTGCCAAGTCCGGCCGATGGCATCGGTCAAGTGATATTCAATTTTCGGGCCATAGAAAGCGCCTTCTCCTGGCAGCTCTTCCCATTCCAAACCGGCTTCGGTTAGCGCATCGCGCAAGCCCTGCTCGGCACGATCCCAAGCCTCATCTTCGCCAGCGCGAACCTCGGGGCGCAGCGCAATTTTTACCGATACGTCGGTAAAGCCAAGGTCGTCATAAACTTCGGTCACCAAGCCACAAAAATCGACGGCTTCAGAAATAATTTGGTCTTCGCGGCAAAAAATATGCGCGTCATCTTGGGTCATTTGGCGCACACGCATCAGCCCGTGCAAAGCCCCATGCGGCTCATTGCGATGGCAACAACCAAACTCGGCCATACGAATCGGCAGGTCGCGATAAGATTTAATGCCTTGCTTGAAAATCTGCACGTGGGCCGGGCAATTCATTGGTTTGATGGCCATTAAATCGGCATCGCCAGAAATCACTGCGGCCTCTTCGCTGGTGGATGGCACTTCATCGGGCACCACAAACATGTTCTCGCGAAATTTATCCCAGTGGCCCGATTGCTCCCAGAAGCGCTTATCCAAAAGCTGTGGTGTTTTCACTTCTTCATAGTCATTAGCGTTCAGACGGCGGCGGATGTATTGCTCCAACTGCTGCCAGATTGTGTAGCCCTTGGCGTGCCAAAACACGCTGCCTTGGGCTTCTTCTTGGAAATGGAACAAGTCCATCTCGCGGCCAATTTTGCGGTGGTCGCGCTTTTCCGCTTCTTCCACCATGTGTAGATAGGCCTTTAAATCTTTTTCATGGCCCCAGCAGGTGCCGTAAATGCGTTGCAACATTTCATTATTGCTGTCACCGCGCCAATAAGCGCCAGCCAATTTGGTCAGCTTGAAAGCCTTGCCCAGCTTACCCGTCGACGGCAAATGCGGTCCACGGCATAGGTCTTTCCACTCGCCTTGGCGATAAATCGTAATCGGCTGATCGCCCGGAATAGAGGCGATGATTTCCGCCTTATAGACTTCGCCAATCTGTGTGAAATGCGCCACCGCTTCGTCGCGGTTCCAAACTTCACGGACAATCTCTTCATTGCGGTCGACGATATCGCGCATGCGTTGCTCAATGGCTTCTAGATCGTCGAGGCTAAACGGCGTCTCGCGCGCGAAGTCATAATAAAACCCGTCTTTAATCACCGGCCCAATGGTCACCTGCGTTTCGGGGAACAGCTCTTGTACGGCTTCGGCCAAAACATGGGCGCAATCATGGCGCAGCAAATCGACACCATCGGCGTCGGCTGCGGTGATGACGGCGATGTCGGCATCGGTCTCAATGCGGGTCGCCAAATCCACCACTTCGCCATTGAGTTTTAAGGCGAGCGCTTTTTTGGCCAGCGATTTGGAAATGCTGGTGGCGAAAGCAAGCCCATCTAGGGGCGCTTCAAATTCGCGGGTCGCGCCATCCGGCAAGGTCAGTGTGATCATAATTCCAACTTCTCGTTTTATCGCCTACACATGGGCGTCATTTTCGGCACAAGGCGCCGAGGAAACTCTCCATGGTGCATACCAAGGTGGCGCGCAAACCTCAAGTGGTACGGGGTCAAAACCATGGCCTGGACGCATTTTGTGAAATGGATGACATTTACCCAGACGCTTGGCCGACAACCAACCGCCCGTCCATACCCCATGCGCTTTAACCGCCTCCAGCGCATATTCAGAACACGTGGGCTGAAAACGGCACCGTGGGCCCAGCAAGGGCGAGATAAAAAGGCGATATATATGCACAGGCAAAAGCGCCACAAAACGGAGGGTCAAGCGTACCATCTTTGCATCCTACCTCATCAACTTGGTGCTTCGAAACAAAAGAAAGGCTATCAGATGAAGTTTAATAATTGGTTAGAAACTCGCACGGCGCGCTTGGGGCTGTTGGATATTGCTTGTCTCAAAATTTGCGTCTTCGCCTTCGCGCTGCTTTTGGCCAAGCTCTGGCCGCCGCTTCTGGCGCTCGATTGGACGCTTTATGCTGGCGTTTTTGGGCTTACTTATGGACTTGTTATGGCTAAGCTGTTGTTTACCGATGGACACGCTTGAATATAAATTTAGCGGCGAGGTATGGATTTGGTCGGGCAAGAAAACCGACTGGTTCTTCGTAACGCTGCCCAAAGAAGTAAGCGATCACGCGCGCTATTTTACCACCCATGTGCAACGTGGCTTTAAATCTTTGAAAGTAAATGCGCAAATTGGCGACAGCCAATGGCAGACCTCTATGTTTCCCAGCAAAGAACGCCAGAGCTATCTTTTGCCGGTGAAAAAATCTGTGCGGCTGGCCGAAAACATCGAAGTGGGCAAGGCCAGAGATATAAAAATCACCCTACTCGGGCTTTAAACGCCCAATTGCGCCAGACAATCTTCCACCGCATCAAACGTCAATAGGGTCGAGGCGTGGCGATTTTTAAACTCGCGAACAGGTTCTAGAACTTCTAAATCGGCCCAACGCCCGGTCGGCGGCGCGCCGTCTTGTTTTAACATGGCGCGCATTGTGGCGCCGACTTCGCGCAACTCATCGGGTGGCGTGCCAATAATCTCACGCGCCATCACCGAGCTGGCCGCTTGGCCCAAAGCGCAAGCCTCTAGCTGATGCGCGAAGGCACGCACCGTGCCATCTTCGCCGAGGGCCAATTCGACATGCACTTTCGAACCGCACAAGCGCGACACAGCGTCTGCCTTGGCGATGCGGGTGCCCTCGCCTTCCGACAAATTGCCGATGTGGGCGATCGACGCCGCCAGTTTCAAAATGCGTTGATTATAAAGATCGTTCATCATGGTCTTAAGATAGGCGCTGGCGCATCATTTTGCGAGCTTCCAAATGGTGCCATCGGCTGTGTCTTCTATCACCACGCCCATGGCGGTTAAGTCATCGCGTGCGGCATCGGCGGCCGCGAAATCTTTTTCCGCCCGAGCCTTGGCGCGCACCTCAATCAAAGCTTCCACAGCCGCCGCATCGAAATCATTTTTTGCCGTGCTTTTTGCCGTTTGGGCGGCGAACCAATCTTCCGGTGCTTGTTGCAACAGCCCCATAAGATTTGCCGCGGCTAAAAACGCGCCTTTGCTCTCGGACGAGGTGATGTTTTTGCTCAAAGCGAATAATTCGGCCAGCGCTTTGGGCGTGTTGAGGTCATCGCAAAGCGCGGTAAGAAATGCCTCTGGCGCAGGCGTGCGCACGGCTTTGATGTCGCTCGTATCGCGCAAAACCCCATACAGGCGGTCGAGGTTTTTCACCGATTGTGCGAGCAGGTCATCGCTAAAATCGAGCCTCTGGCGGTAATGCCCTTGCAGTAACCCCAAGCGAATGGCCTCGCCGGGTGCGTCTTCCAGCAGCTCATCCATCACCTTAATATTGCCGATGGATTTGGACATTTTTTCGCCCGAAATATTCAACATGCCATTGTGCAACCAATAATTGGCCAAAGGCGCGCCATGCGAGCAGCGGCTTTGCGCCGCTTCATTTTCATGGTGGGGAAATTGCAAATCGGCGCCGCCGCCATGAATATCAATGGTGGCCCCCAAGTGCTTTTCAATCATCGCCGAACATTCAATGTGCCAGCCTGGGCGGCCGCGTCCCCAAATGCTGTCCCATCCGGGCTGCTCGGGCGTTGAGGGTTTCCACAAAACAAAATCGCCAGCATCTTTTTTATAAGGTGCCACTTCGACGCGCGCGCCCGCCAACATGTCGTCGCGAGAGCGCCCTGAAAGGCCGCCATACTCGCTATCTTGCGTGACATCAAACAACACATGGCCCTCTGCCTCATAGGCGTGACCTTTGGCGATGAGCTGCTCAATCATGGCCTGCATTTCTGGGATATGTTGGGTAGCAAAAGGCTCAATATCGGGCGGCGACACGCCCAGCACCTGCATATCAGCCATATATTTGGCGTGATAGCGCTCGGTAATGCGCGAAATATCGACGCCCTCCCCTTGTGCTTTCGCGTTAATTTTATCGTCCACATCGGTAATATTGCGGGCATAAATAACTTGCGGGTAAAGCGCGCGCAACACGCGCACCAAAACATCAAACACAACGGCGGGGCGAAAATTGCCGATATGACAGGGTCCATAGACCGTCGGCCCGCAGACATAAAGCGTCACCCGCGAAGGGTCTTGCGGCGTAAAGGCTTGTTTCTCGCGCGCCAGCGTATTGTGCAAATAGAGCTGTGTTTCCATGCGCGCACCCTAAGTCATCTGCGGGTCGAGCCGCAAGGCCAATTAAATAACCCTAATGCATTGGAAATCGATGGGATGAAGCCTAAATAAGGAGGTATAGAGACCAGCAGTGGCGCCTCAAAACGCATATTTCACTCGGTTCTGGCTCAGGTTTGTCTTGTTCGTTGAGGCATTTTTGGGTATCTAACATCAGCGAATGCGTTGGTTTTGCAAAGAGACTTTGCTTTCTTGCAAAACAATGTGCAAAATTTAGGGGATACGCTCCCAGCTCGACATGGCATACTTAGGCTTAAGTTTGAGCTGCTTGGGTAAAAGTAATTTAGGCAGTTTTTTATGCCTGACGTATTGCGGGACGTATTTCCCGCTCAGTGAGGCAACAAAATGGACGCTAGAGTAGACGGCAATAAAACGCCAGCAACTGGAGAACGGGACGTAAAAGTGGAAAAACCTTCACGCGACCAAGCCGAAGCCGCCGTACGCACACTCATTGCATGGGCTGGCGATAACCCCGAACGCGAGGGTCTCATCGACACGCCAAAGCGCGTCGTCAACGCCTACACAGAATTTTTCGCAGGGTATGACGAAAACCCAGACGATGTTTTGGGCCGCACCTTCGAAGATGTCGAAGGCTATGACGACATGGTCATGCTGCGCGACATTTCGCTGGAAAGTCACTGCGAGCATCACATGGTAGCCATTTTGGGCAAAGTCCATATCGCTTACATGCCGGTTAACAAAGTGGTTGGCATTTCCAAGCTGGCTCGGGTTATCGAAATTTTTGCAAAGCGCCTGCAAACCCAAGAAACCATGACCGCGCAAGTGGTCGATTGCATTCAGCGCGTGCTGGAACCAGCTGGTATTGCCATTCTGGTGGATGCCAAGCACCAATGCATGACCACACGTGGTATTAAGAAGCCGGATGTGGCAACCATTACCACCCAGTTTACCGGCGTGTTTGCTGAAGATCCGCGCATGGAAGCACGCTTCCTTGCCATGATTAGCCGCTAGGGTCTATAAGACCTCAAACAGCTGAGGGAAAAAACATGACTGGACCGTTTGCACCGCGCGAAACCATCGAACAGGTGGAAGAAGGCCACGTCTTGGCGCCGAAATTCGATGCCAAGGGCCTCATTCCTGTCGTCACCACGGATTTTACCAGTGGCGAGTTGCTGATGCATGGCTTCATGAATGAGACGGCGTTGAAGCTGACCATTGAAACTGGCGAAGCGCATTATTTCTCCCGCTCGCGCGAAGCCATTTGGCACAAAGGCGCAACCAGCGGCCTGGTGCAGTCCATCGCAGAAATGCGCATCGATGATGACCAAGATTGTGTTTGGCTTCGGGTGAAGGTTGGCGGCAATGGCGCGTCTTGCCACGTTGGCTATCGCTCGTGCTTTTATCGCTCGCTGCCGACGGGCGAGCTACCGGAAACGCCGGTGGCTTTGACCTACGAAGAAGATGAAAAAGTTTTTGATCCGCTCGACGTTTATGGCGATGCGCCCAATCCAACCAAACTGTAAGCCTTAGCCCGTCGCGATATAATCTTTCATCGCTGCGGCTTCTCTTTCGGTTTGCTGGATACGGTAGTTCACCAAATCCCCGATAGAAACGATGCCACACAGGCTATCGCCCGTCATAACCGGCAAATGGCGAAACCTTCTTTGCGTCATAATGCCCATGGCCTCGTCTACGCCCGAGCTAAGCGCAATGCTTTGCGGGCGCTCTGTCATATGCTCGCAAACAGATTCCTCAAGGGCCGCCGCGCCATGTTGCGCTAGCGCGCGCATCACATCGCGCTCGGTAAAGATGCCGTTACAAGTCTGCCCTCCGCCCGCGACAACCAGCGCGCCAATAGCTTTCTCATTCATCATTTGCAGGGCTTGCTCAACAGTTTGATCGCTATCAATAGCGATAACATCGGCGCCCTTATTGTTTAAAATCGCTTGAATACTCATTCGTGAGCCTCCCTAAGGCTTCAGCATGCGGCAGGGTGACGCAGATTGCAAGCCGTGTGTCGCGGCGTTATTTTTTGGGGTTTTTCCACTCGCCATAGCCAACCTGGCCCGGCCCACCAGAGGAAGAAAGCGGCGGCTTTTCTAAAAACCCAATGAGCAAAAGTCCGGTGAAGAACCCGACCAAATGGGCAATCCACGCGATATTTACGCGCGCGCCATCCGGGCTCGCCAATCCATAGGGGCCCAGCAGGCCAAAGGCCAAATTCATCACCACCCAAATGCCGATGAACATCAACACCGGACGCCGCTTGGGCACTTCGCGCAAAGCTAACAATCGCCGTTCAGGGTTCTGGGAATTGGGATCCAACCAACGCACGTCGGAAAACGCAAACCGCGAGGCCGCCCCCATCAAGCCAGCTACGCCGCCAGACGCGCCGATAATTGGGATTAGGTAATTTTGCACAGGGGCGGCAAAAATTTGTCCAACCCCCGCCAATATGGTGCACATCATATACAAGAACATAAATTTGCGGGGGCCCAATCGGCGCGCCACAGGGGCGCCAAAGGCCAATAGCCAGACCGCGTTTAAAATGAAATGCGACCAACCGCCATGCAGCATCGAATAGCTAAACAGATTGACCACCCCCTGCACCCAAGTGCCAGGCAGCCCGCCCAAACCTTCGGCAAACAAGCGGGCCGGAAACAGACCCAGCGAGACCAATAATTCATTGCGCTGCGCATAGCCACCAAACGCCATCAGCAGTTGGAAAACCAACAAGACGCCAAGCAAGGCCAAAACAATAAAAGGCGCGCGCAATATCGGCTGTTTTTCTGGCTTACCAGGTTCGCTCGGCGGTGTATCTGTCATGACAACTCCTAGTTTCCGGCGGCTTCTTTTAAAGCGGCCTCAACCAATTCCAATCGGTCATTGCCAAAATACATATCTGTTTCATTGACATACATCGTCGGGGAGCCAAAGCCCCCCCGGTCGATGACGTCTTGTGTATTGGCGCGCAAACGAGCCTTCACAGCATCGCTTTGTATCGCTTCCAGCACCGCCGCGCCCTCCATGCCAACTTGCTGGCATAGGGCCATCATTTCTTCTGGCTGGCTGATGTCTTTCAACTCGCCCCAATAGGCGTGAAAAGCGGCATGGGAAAATTCGCTCAATTTACCTTGGTCTTGCGCCACCAACGCGGCGCGCATAAGGCCCGCAGCCGGCAGCGGAAAGACTTTCGGCTGGCCAATGGTGACGCCACAAAAACGCGCCCAATCTTGCAAGTCTTTCAAATAATAGCGCCCCTTAATGGGATGCGGTTTGGAGCGCGCCTCATATACGCTCTCATTAACTGCATTGAACACGCCGCCAACCAAGATCGGTTTAAAGTCAATTTCCACGCCGCAGCGTTTCGCCAAAGCCTCAACTCTCGAAAAGGCTAAATATGTCCAAGGGCTTGATATATCGAAGAAAAATTCGAACTTAACCATATTATCCTGCCACTTGTTGAGCGGGTAAAAACGCTTTGCCGCGAATGTGATCGGAGATTTTTTCTGCCATCATAATCGTCGGCGCATTGGTGTTGCCCGTTACCAAAGTTGGCATCAGCGACGCATCGACCACACGCAAGCCATCGAGGCCATGCACTTGTCCGTGTTCATTGGTCACGGCCATCGGGTCATTGCCCATTTTGCAAGTGCCGACGGGGTGATATAGCGTCTCGCCAGTTGCCCGAATCCAGCCATCCAACTCGTCGTCATTATCGACGTTCACATCGAGGCTCGGTTTCACCTGATCGCCACGAAAAGGGTCGAAAGCTTTTTGCAGGAAGATATCGCGGGTGATGCGAAACCCATTGCGGATGTCGACGATGTCTTGCTCGGCCGTTAGATAATTTGGATACATGGCCGGCGCATCTTCTGCGTTGGCGGTCTTCAGCGTCAAATACCCACGGCTTTCAGGACGACAGCCATAGACGATGGACGAAAAGCCATGTTGGGTCGGCAAATCATCGCGTCCATGCACATCTGGAACGGCCACGGACACATAGTGAATTTGCATATCTGGCACGGCCTTTGTTGGGGCCGATTTGAAAAATGCCCCCGCCGCCGTGGGCGGATAAGAGGCATCGCCCTTGCCCATCAGCAAATACTGAATGCCAGCCAATTGCGTGCGCCACCAAACGGCAGAGCGATGCAAGGTCACGGGCTGCGTGCATTCAAATTGGCTCACGACGCCTAAATGGTCTTGCAAGTTTTGCCCAACCCCTGGCAGCTCATGCACCATCTCTAGGCCATGCGGCTTAATCTCTTTTTCGGGGCCCACACCACTGCGCAGCAAAATTTGCGGCGAGTTAATCGCGCCGGCCGACAAAATCACTTCTTTATTGGCATAGACGGTATGGCTTTTTCCGTTTTTCAAAAACTCAACCGCCACCGCGCGCTTGCCTTCAAACACCACGACATCCACCGTCACTTCGGTTTCTGTGTGCAGGTTTTTGCGTTTCAAAACCGGGTGTAAATAGCCCACCGCCGCGCTGCACCGTTTGGAGCCGCGAATGGTATGCTCAAAGCGCGAGACGCCTTCTTGTTGTTTGCCATTGAAATCTGGCGTGAAAGGAATGCCCGCCTGCTGGCCCGCTTCGACAAACACATCCAGCAATTCATCATTCGGGCGGTCCGATTTTTTCACCGACAAAGGCCCGCCCTTGCCATGATATTCTTCGTCGCCATCGCCTTCAAAATCTTCTGCCCGCTTAAAGTAAGGCAGCACGCTTTCGTAAGACCAACCGGCATTTCCCAATTGGTTCCAATGGTCATAATCGGCCGCATTGCCGCGAATATAAACCATCGCATTGATAGACGACGAGCCGCCCCAACCGCGCCCGCGCGGCCAATACATTTGGCGCCCTTCGAGGCTCGGTTCGGCTTCGGTTTCAAACGCATAGTTTTGGTCGTTGCGCTCTGGCACGATTTGCGAATAACCGGCCGGCATATGGATGAACAGATTTTTATCCTTCTTGCCTGCCTCCAATAGCAAAACGCTATCGGCGCTATTTTCGCTCAACCGATTGGCCAGCACACAGCCGGCGCTGCCAGCTCCCACAACAATATAGTCCACCCGTTCTATCATCACTTATCCTATTACTTTCAAATCGCGTTTATAACGCTGCCAATTTTCAACATAATGAGCGGCCGAGGCAATCATCATTTGCTCATTCTCTTCACCCAATTCTCGGACGATTTTTCCAGGCATGCCCAGCACCATAGAATTATCTGGAATCTCTTTGCCCTCGCCCACCAAAGCATGCGCCCCGATGAGGCAATTTTTGCCAATTTTAGCGCCGTTTAAAATCGTCGCCCCTATGCCCACCAATGAGTTATCGCCGACGGTGCAGCCATGCAGCATGGCTTGGTGACCCACGGTGACATTTTTGCCTAAAGTCATAGGAAAGCCGACGTCTGTATGCAATATCGAGCCATCTTGCACATTGGAATTTTCGCCAATGGTGATGGTCTCATTATCGCCGCGCAACACGGCAGCAAACCAAACACTAGCGTTTTCTTGCAGCACAATATTGCCCATCACTTGCGCATCTGGCGCAACCCAATAATTACCGCTTTCTGGCAGACGAGGAGAGCTCTCCCCCAAGGCGTAAATAGGCATGGTTTCCTCCGGCTTGGTGTGAATAATCGCTTCTTCTTTAGCGTTGTCCTATGGTAAACACTCAAAATCTGCTGTCGAGGAGAAACAAGGATGAAGCGCTTATTGTCGCGGGCAATACCCGAACATGAATGGCCCGTTTGGAGCCTGCCTCTGATTGTGCTTATTGGTTTTTTCTTCAGCGGCGTGGTGGTTTATTTTGCTTATTTCGGCCCTGGCCTGCGCGACTTGCAAGGCGTGTCATACAGCCCCACCAAAGACCCAGCCCGCGTTCGGGTAGAGGTCGGGGGAACTTTGTTTGCCGTGCCAGCGCATTTTACGCGCAATGGCCAAACCCGCAGCCGACGCGAATTATCTCATGCTGAGCTACACGCGCTCTTGCCAGACTTACAGCCATGGCAGCCCGAATTAGCCAAAGAGTTTTCGCGTTCAGACAAACAGACGGCTTTGATTGTGATTAATTTACGCGCAGGCAAAAGACGTTTTCCCGAGGCGCGCGTGTTTGACGCGCTGTACAAACCCTATCTCAAGGGATCTGGCGCCGTGCGAAAAGATGGCTTGCAAGGGTTTAACTTTCAGCCCAATTCGCCCTACGCCAATAAACAGATTTTCCGCGCCCTGCCCGCAGGCTCCAAAGAGGAGCGCGAAAAAGCGCCGCTGTTTATTTGCGACACCAAACAGCATCCCAGCCCGTCTTGCGAAAGTCGGTTTGACATTGGCAAATCGGCGCAAGCCAGCTTTGTGTTCAAGCGCACGCATTTATCAGATTGGGAAAATATCGACACGCGCATCAAGGACATGATCCGCAGCGCAAGAGCTTCCGCCCGCACGCAAAACTAGAGCCAGTAAATTTAGGCGCTCGGTAGGTCGAACTCTAAAATGGCCATGTTGAAATCGTAGGACACTTCGCCTTCGTCTTCATCGCGAAACAACGTGCCGATAAATTCATCGTCGAGAAACACTTCGACCATGTCTTCTTTGCCACCGCGTTTTAACGTAACGGCATCATTTTCAAACTTCATACGCATGTATGCCTGCACGCGTTTCATCTCATCACTCGTCATCACTATCTCCGTTGCTTAAAATCTAGGGGCAACCTATTGAGCGGTGAAGCCGCCGTCAATAACAAGCTCCGACCCGGTCATCCATTCGGCCTCATCAGAGGCCAAAAACACGACCCCATTGGCGATATCCATCGGCACACCAAGGCGGCCGGCGGGGGTGGCCTCGGTCAGGCTTTCGATGGCTTCGTTCTCGCCCGGCATCATGCCCGCCTCGACGGCTTGTTTTAATCCACCGCGCAAAAGCTCGGTAATGACAAAGCCCGGGTGAATGGAGTTGACGCGAATTTTATAGCCCAATGTGCCCATCTCTGCCGCCATGCCTTTGGTCAGCAGGCGAACCCCGCCCTTGGCGGCATGATAGGCGGCTTGGCCCGCAGAGCCGACAAGGCCGTAAATCGACGATACATTGATAATGCTGCCGCCGTTTTCTTTCATCGCCCGCACCGCGTGTTTGCAGCCAAGAAACACAGCATCCAAATCAATAGACGTTACTTTGCGCCATTGCTCCAGCGACGTGTCCTCGACGGGCGTGCCATCATGGGTAATGCCCGCGTTATTGACCAGAATGTCTAGGCTGCCAAAAGTCTCAATGGTTTTGGCAATGGCCGCCTCCCATTGCGCTTCATCGGTCACATCATGGGACATAAATTCAATATTTTTATGCTCGCTCGCAAAGGCGATGCCTTCGTCTACCAAAATATCCGTCACCATAACTTTGGCGCCTTCTTCATGCATGCGCCGCGCCATTTCTGCGCCAAGCCCACGGGCACCGCCAGAAACAAAAGCTGTCTTGCCTGTCAAACGTCCCATATCGCTCTCCTGTATGCGTCAATTATATGCGTGAATTTGGGTTAACTCTCGTCCTCTTCCGAGGCGAGACTATGGTCCATTTGCCGCGAAGGCTCTGGGGTCGATACTTTGCCGACGATTTTAGCGGGCACGCCAACGGCCGTGGTATAGGCGGGCACATCGGTTAGCACGACGGAGCCGCCGCCAATTTTGGCGCAATCGCCAACCCGAATATTACCCAGCACTTTGGCACCCACCGAAATAAGCACCCCATTGCCAATTTTAGGGTGACGGTCGCCCCCCTCTTTGCCGCTGCCGCCGAGGGTGACACCATGCAACATAGAAACATCGTTACCCACACTGGCGGTTTCGCCAATCACCACACCCGTGGCATGGTCGATGAAAATACCTTTGCCAATGGTGGCCGCCGGATGAATATCGGCTTGAAACACTTCTGACGCGCGGTTTTGCAAATATAAAGCCATGCCACGGCGCGCGTTATGGATCAGCCAATGCGCGGCGCGATGGGTTTGCAGCGCCAAAAACCCTTTGTAATACAGCACCGGATCGAGATGCGTGCGGCAAGCGGGGTCGCGGTCGAAATTGGCGACAATATCGGCGCGAACGCTGCTGCTGAAATTTTCATTGCCCGCAAAAGCCTCTTCAAACACTTCGCAAAGCGTGCGCGCGCCAATCTCAGAATTGGCTAATTTTTCAGACAAATGAGAGGCGATGGCCAGTTCCAAATTTTCATAATTCAAAATTGTGGCGTGCAAGAACCCCGACATAGCCGGCTCGCGCGCAGCCAAAGCTAGCGCCTCTTCTCGAATACTCGACCACACCGGGTCTAGCGTTTGCATTTTCTCTGCCAGTTCGCTCATCTTAATCTTCCTCAAAAGGCTCTCGCCTTTCCCCAAAGGGCTTTAACAGCAAGTCTTGTCGCGTTAGGGTTAGGTTAACACCAGCCCAGATTCTCTGGCAAGCCCGTTTCAACCCAACTGAGTTACCCCATGCCCCATACCTCGCTTCACGGCCTCCCTTTTTATTATGAACAAGCCGGCCAAGGCCCAGATGTGCTGGTGATCAACGGCTCTGGCAGCGATATGCGCATCACCCCCAATATTATGCAAAGCCCGTTGACCAGCCATTTTAAAGTCACAAGTTTCGACCCGCGCGGCCTCGGCCAAAGTGCCAAACCCGAAGACGGCTACACAATGGCCGCCTATGCCGACGATGCGGCCGCACTCCTCGACGCGCTAGACATAGAGAGCGCCATGGTGTTGGGCATTAGTTTTGGCGGCATGGTGGGACAAGAATTGGCCATTCGCCATAGCGCCCGCGTGTCTCGAGCGGCACTGTTTTGCACCGCAGCAGGTGGCAAGGGCGGGGCTTCTTATCCGTTGCACGAGCTGGCAAACTTGCCCGAAGCCGACCTCTGGCCGATGAGCTTAAAGCTGAACGATAGCCGCATCGACGACGCCTATATCGCCGCCAACCCAGAGGTTGTGGAGGCGGCCCGCCAACGCAATGACCTATCCGCCTATGCGCACGAGCCCAATTGGGCGCTGGGTCGCGCAGGACAATTGGCGGCGCGTGCCGCCCATAATTGCTGGGATCGGCTGGCCCAAATTGACTGCCCCATCTGGTTGGCAGGCGGCAAATATGACGCCATCGCCACCCCGAAAACCATGCAAAACATGGCCACTCAAATACCCCAAGCCAAACTCGATTTTTATGAAGGCGGGCATTTGTTTATGGTGCAGGATGGCAAAGTGTTCCCAGACCTCATCGCATTTTTTAAAGAAGGCATCCAATGACCCATCCCTCTCTGCTCCCCGAAGGGGCCATCGCCATAGACACAAAAGCTGCGCGCCTTGTGGCGGGTTATGAAACAACGGCCAATGGCAAAATCGGCCATTTGCGGTTTAATTTACCCGAAAAGCACAACGTCATCGACCTCGAAGGCTGGCAGGGCATCGCCTATGTGATGCAACAACTGGCGGTTGTAGAAGACATAAGGCTGATTATTTTGCGCGGCATCGGCGGTAGAACTTTCGTGGCGGGTGCCGATATTTCTCAGTTTGAGGAAGTGCTGGCAGGCCCGGAAGGTACCGAATTTGACATTGCCACCGTCTCGGCCTTTGACGCCATCGCCGAGTGTCCTATCCCTACTTTGGCGGCCATCGAAGGCTATTGCATTGGCGGCGGCTTGGGCCTGGCTGCGGCTTGCGATTTGCGTCTGGCACGCGAAGACGCCCGCTTTGGGGTTCCGGCGGGCAAATTGGGCTTGGCCTATCCAGCCAATGCGACGCATTATTTATCGCGTTTGGTTGGCCCTGCGCACGCCAAGCGAATTATTTTCACGGCTGACAGATTGGCCATCGACGAAGCCGAACGCATTGGCCTTGTGCAAGCTCGCGTGAGCGCTGAGACTTTTCAAACTGAGCTGCAAACTTTGGCCGCCACCATTTGCGCCAATGCGCCGATGAGCTTGCAGGCCAGCAAATTTATCATCGACCATCCCCAAGCGGATGCGGCACATGTGAAAAAACGCCTTGCGGACTGCCTCGCCAGCGAGGACTATGCAGAAGGACGTCAGTCTTTCATGCAAAAGCGTATCCCCGTATTTAAAGGAAATTAGGAGTTCATTCATGAATTTTTCAGATCAAGTCGCCATCGTAACCGGATCTTCATCAGGCATTGGCCAAGCTGCGGCTATTGGCATGGCTGAAGGGGGCGCTAAATTGGTGATTAATTACTCCAAAAACGCCGAGGCCGCCGAGGCCGTTGTAGCCTCGTGTAAAGCCGCTGGCGGCGATGCGATTGCTGTTCAGGCCGATGTTTCCAAAGACGCCAATTGCAAAACTCTGGTCGAAGCCGCCATGGACAAATGGGGACGGCTCGACATTTTGGTAAATAATGCCGGCACCACGAAATTTATGAACCATGACAACCTAGAAGGTTTGGACGCGGCTGACTTTGAACAAGTTTATGCCCTCAACCTCATTGGCCCTTATCAAATGATAAAGCACGCGCGGCCGTTTTTGAAACAAGCCGATTCACCTTCCGTGGTGAATATATCTTCGATAGCTGGCGTGCGCGGCATTGGGTCTTCCATTGCCTATGTGGCGTCTAAAGGCGCGCTCAACTCTGCCACTCTGGCATTGGCCCGCTCTTTGGGACCGGAAAACATTCGCGTCAATGCCGTCTGCCCAGGCTTTGTTGGTACCGATTGGTTCCGCAATGCGTTTGGCGATGAAGTGTTTGAGAAAATTTTTGCAGCCCAAAAACTAAACACCCCGATGGCACGTGCCGGTGGGCCAGAAGATATTAAAGGCCCGATTTTATTTTTCGCCAATCGGATGAGCGCCCATGTTACCGGACAATTGATGGTGGCAGATGCCGGTCTGCTTTTGGGCATGCCGTTTGAAATTGGCTAGAAACAAGTGAGGAGACGCCCATGAGTGCCGAGCTAAAACAACAAGTCTGCGATATCATCGACGCCATGGCGGGCGAGCTGGTGGAAACCAGTCACGCCATCCATGCCAAGCCCGAAGTGGCCTTTGAAGAGGTTTTCGCGCATGGGCTTTTGAGCGACAAAGTGGAAGCGGCAGGCTTGAGCGTCGAGCGCCAGGCTTGTGGGTTGGACACGGCCTTTATCTCTGAGTTCGGCGTCTCTGAGTTCGGCGCGCAAGATGCGGGGCCCTTGGTTGGGGTTATCTCAGAATATGACGCCCTGCCTGGCATCGGCCATGCCTGCGGCCATAATATTATTGCCACCACGGGCCTCGGTGCCAGCTTGGCGCTTGCCAAACTGGGCGCCAAATTACCCGGTCGAGTTCGCTATTTGGGAACGCCAGCCGAAGAAAGTGGCAATGGCAAAGAGCTGATGGCACGCCAAGGCGCCTTCGATGGATTGGACGCCGCCATGATGGTGCATCCGGCAGGCCTCAACCTGATCACCATGCCCAGTCTCGCGGTCAATGAAGTGCGCGTCACCTATACGGGCAAAGCGGCGCATGCCTCGGCCATGCCCTTTGCCGGCATTAACGCGCTGGATGGTTTGGTGATGGCCTATCAATCCATTGCGCAATTGCGCCAGCACATCAAACAAAGCGAACGCATTCACGGCATTTTTAATGAGGCCGGATTGGCGCCCAATATCGTGCCCGACCGCGCCGTCGGCACGTTTTATGTGCGCGCCGCCAATGGGTTGGAACTCGCGAACCTAAAACAACGGGTACAAAATTGTTTCGAAGCAGGCGCTTTGGCGGCCGGCTGTGAGGTGCAAATCGATTGGGCCCTAGGCGATTATTTAGAGATTAAAGACAGTTGGCCCATTGCCGAGCGGTTTCAGCAAAATGCGGAAACGCTGGGGCGCGAGTTTTTCCCCTTGGAAAAAATGCCGGGCAGCGGCGCGGGCTCCACCGATATGGGCAATGTGAGCCACCGCGTGCCATCCATTCACCCCATGATTGCCTGCGCGCCGCCGAGTGTCGTCATCCATAATCCGGAATTTGCCAAATGGGCGGGTTCGGAAACTGGCGACAAAGCGGTCGTCGATGGCGCCAAAGCCTTGGCCATGACGGCGATTGATGTGATGTGCGACAAAACCCTAATGCAGACCGCTCAAGCAGAATTTGACCAGACGGCAGAGTTCTCTTCGCAGTCCTTGCTCGCCGCCTGGCATGGCCAGTGCGGGCACGAAAACGGGGACGCCAGCCTAGGCGGCTGTGGCTGCTGCTAGCGCTTGCGAAAGCGCAAAACAGCGGCTATAGACTGCAAGCAGATTAGGTAAGTTTAGGAAGTGCGATATGGCTCAAGTGGGCAAACCAAAAATCAGCAATGAAGCGGGCGCAAGCGAAGTGTTTATTCCCGTGCGCGCTTTCGAATGCATTGGCGCGGAAAGCCCCAATGACCACCCGCACGTCTATTTAGATATGGGCGATGAAGACGAAATTATCTGCCCCTATTGCTCGACCCGCTACCGCTTTAAAGCCTAGGGCTGCACGCCCCTCTCTCTCCTCCCATGGCAGAATTTATCTTGTCGTTGGGCGCGAATATCTTCACTGTAGAGCCTAATTAAAAAGGCAACCACATGCTTGGAGGCTGAAGGTTTTGGCACGCATTTTTGGAAATTTACTGATCGGGTTTTTCGTCGTCCTCGTGTTGGCTTTGGTCAGCTCGACGTTTCTGATTACGCCCGATTTATTGCGCCATGATGTGATTGCGAAATATCGCAGCGAGACCTCTTTCCTTTACGAATTGCCCTCGGGCGCGCAAGCGCATATCCGCGATGAGGGCAACCAACAAGGCCCGCCGCTTTTGCTCATTCATGGCTCCAACGCCTCGCTGCACACATGGGAGCCTTGGGTGCGCGAGCTGGGCGCCGACTATCGCCTCATTAGCTTCGACCTCCCCGGCCATGGCCTAACGGGCGCAACGCCAGAGGACGAGTATACGGTAGAGGCCATGTCGCGCTTTACCGGAGAGATTGCGGACTTGTTTGGCTTGGACAAAGTGTTCCTCGCAGGCAACTCGATGGGCGGTGCTGTGGCCTTACAATTCGCTTTGGACAACCCCCAGCGCGTGGCAGCGTTGATCCCCGTTTCTTCGGCGGGCATGACGCAAGACCCGGACGAGGCCAGCGTCGGGGCGTTTAATTTAGTGGGCTCTTCGTTTGGCCGCATGATGATGCGCTATGTGACGCCAAGGTTTGTGCTCGCCTCCACCTTGCGCGGCGTGGTGGCCGACCCAGACACGTTTGTGACTGAGGAAATGGTGGAACGTTATTGGGAAACTTTGCGCATGACGGGCTCGCGCGATGCAACGATTAAGCGGTTTGCGGGCTATCCATCTCGCGCGTCGTTAGAGCCACAGTTAAGCAAAATTAAAGTACCGACACTATTATTATGGGGTCAGCAAGATCCATTGATAAAAGTGAAATACGGCATTCGAATGAACGCCGCGATTTCGAGAAGTCATTTGATTATCTACCCGCAAGCCGGTCATTTGGCGCACGAAGAAATACCCGTAAAAACAGCCGCCGATGCGCATAGGTTTTTGCAGGATGTTTTGGGGAAGTAGGAAGAATTAACTTTTGCGTTATATCGGTTACAGCGAGACAGACGCGGCTTTATAAAACTGTGCCTAACTAAAAATAATAATAGAGAAAACCATGCCCAAAGGATTCATGTTCCGCGCAGCCCCGTAGTCGGGTGTCCAATTAATCTCATTTTCCATTGGAGCCATGGTGGCCTCGGACGGACTCGAACCGTCACGCCCATTCGGGCCGCAGATTTTAAGTCTGCTGTGTCTACCGATTCCACCACGAGGCCATGCTGGATGGCGTTTCTATAGCATGGTTTTCGCGCTTGTTTAGTTAGAAATATCTTCCATCTTCAGGCTTTCACCAATTTTCATTACCAAGGCCTGATTGCCCGCCGCTTTCACGAAACGATCGCGCGGTTCCACAAATGGCTCAAACGATAAAATGAACGTGCCCCAATGCATCGGCACCATGCGTTTGCAGCCGACATCGCGCCCCATAGCCGCGCCGCCCTCTGGGTCCATATGCGCGCCGCTCATGAAATCGCGCGGCGCATAGGCGCCAATGCTCATCAGCCCAAGGTCGCAGCCGCCATGATTTTTGGCCATATGCGCGCCGATATCGGAAAACAGCGTGTCATGCGTTTCGGTGTCGCCGGTGTGAAACACCGAGCGTCCGCCAGCGGAAAACCCATAAGACATCCAAAGCGAGCGGTTCACGTCAAACGGCGAACGGTTCGACCAATGCACCGCCGGATAAGCGGTCAGGCGAAACTCGCCCGAGCGCGATGGCACAGTCACCTCGTCGTACCAATCTACTTCGCGCACGGTGCCATAGCCCCGTTCGGTGAAATAAGAGCCAAGGCCCAGCGGTACAATGGCGGTTATGTTTTCGCGGTTTGGCAGGTTATCCAGCGTATGTACATCGAGGTGGTCGTAATGCGCATGGCTAATAACCACGACATCAATCGGCGGCAGGTCTTCAATAAAAAGCCCTGGCGGCAGCAGGCGCGCAGGGCCTGCAAAAGACATCGGGCTAGCGCGACGGCCAAACACCGGATCGGTTAACACGCTTACCCCATCGAGGCGCACCAGAAAACTTGCATGCCCAATCCAGCTGACAAAATCGGCATCGCCAATGGCGGCCAATTGCGCTTTGGCTTTTTCACGCGCCAGCGCGTGATCGGCGGGAATGGGCTGACCGCTGTGGGTCACTTGGCGCCAAACGGCTTGGCCTAAAAATTGCAATCGACGACCGACAGAGACATATCGCACCATGCTGCCGGGCGGATTGCGAAAGCCTTTTTCCAAATGGTGATAGGGCTTATCGCCGCCCAAAGGTTTGCCGGTTCCACACGAAGATAGAAACACGCCCAAAACCACAACCGCGCCCAATCCGATAACTGCCGACATATTCATAGATCTCACCATTCCTTTGTTTGGCCAAAACACTTTGGCGCATAGAAAAACGGCGGCCCGAAGACCGCCGTTAACCTATATAGGTCGGATACGCTTGGGTATCCAGTCCCAGATAAAAGCCAAATGGCTTAGTTATCTAGGCCTTGCCATACTGGCCAGCACTTGCCACCAGCTTTACGAGCGAGGGCTTTTTGTGCGGCTTTCGCGTCAGCGCCATTTTGGGCTGCGCTATAGTCGGCTTTACCTGTGCACCAAACGTAGAATTGGTGGTTGCCCGATTGCGACATCGCATCGAAGCTTGAATCAAGAGCTACAGCAGCATTTGGCAGCGCAAAAGCGGCGGCCAGTACCAGAGCAGAAACAGTATTTTTCATAATCATCTCCCATTTGTGATGTTGTTACTGTGACCTGCGCTTCGCAAAAATAAAACTAAAACTTTTGTTAGGTTTGCCAAACACCGCGAAAATCCATGCTAGGCTTGGCAAAACAATAAGAAAGGCAAGCTATCATGGCCACGGACACAAAACCCATTGCCGACAGATACCGCATCTTCGCCCACTTCGAAGCCAAGGGGCGCAGTACGGCTTATGAGGCGCTCGCGGGCTTTTTCGCCGATAGCGAGCTGTGCTTGCACTATGTCTCGCAATTTCCCAGCGATAAGCAACAGCCCAATCTCGTGTTCGCGGCTTTGCGCAAAATCGCTCGCGTGCCCGATAGCCAAGCCGCCGCCGAGGCTGCCCTAGCCACACTTGGCGGCGAAATAGCCAAGCTCGTGCTGGCTCGGCGCACCCAAACCAATGAGCCCGCGCGCTGTGCCGCCTTGTTTATGGCGCTTTCCAAACTGACCGAGACAGACGACAGACCCATCGCGCTCATCGAGTTGGGGGCCTCGGCGGGGCTTTGCCTGCTGCCTGATTTCTATCGCTATCGCCTGAATGGCACCGAACACCGACCCCAAAAAGCAGCTAGGGAAGCCCCCCTTATGTCATGTGACGTAACGGGCAAGCCCGCTTTCAACATCGGGCTCACGATAGGCTGGCGCTGCGGACAAGACATTCATCCGATTGATATTGCCGATGCCAGCCAGCGAGATTGGTTGGAAACGCTCATCTGGCCGGGCCAAGACCATCGCCTCGCGCGGCTTCAAAGTGCCATGCAGGAAACCCAAAACCATAATTTCGACATAGAGGCCAGCGATGCGGTAGACGGACTGGAGGCGCTCATCGACAAAGCGCCGCCCGATATGAATGTGGTGGTCTATCACGGCGCGGTGATGAATTATCTGCCCCAAGCCCGAGTTGAAGAATTTGTTACCAAAATCCGCGCCCTGCCCGTCCACTGGATTTCCCAAGAAGACCCGCATCTATTTGCTGACTTCACCGATGGCCAAAATAACAAAATTCAGCCAGCTGACATGTTGGGCCGTTTCGCCTTGGCGTTGGACAGCCAGCTTTTGGCACACACACATCCCCACGGCGACGACGTCGTCTGGTTAGCGGGTGACTAAGCTTTTAATAATTCAGACGGCGCGGGGCGTTCGATGAGCGCCATGCCCATTTGGGTGAAAAGCGCTTTTACCGATTGCTCGACTTCTACCAAAGCGGCTTCGTCGGTGCCGCGCGCGACCACGCTGACGCCCGCGCCATCGGCGCCATAAAATGGATATAGCCCAATAGAGATATCTGGGTATTGGCCTTGCAGTTTTTCCATCGCTTCGGCAATCGAGCCTTCTGGCACTTGCGCCGTGACCGTGATGGAAGACAGCTTCTCGCCGCCTTGCAAACTGGGCAGAATATTTTCCATCATGGCCTGCATAATCTTCGGCACGCCTGCCATTACATGCACGTTCTCAATGCGAAACCCCGGTGCGGTAGACACCGGATTGTCGATCAGGCTGGCGCCTTCTGGAATGCGCGCCATGCGCGCGCGCGCCGCGTTAAATTCTATGTCTTGCGCTTCGTAATGCGCCTCTAAAAGCTGCACCGCAATCGGATGCATTTCCAGCTTCACGCCAAAGGCAGCGGCGATGCAATCGGCAGTGATGTCATCATGCGTCGGGCCAATGCCGCCGGTGGTGAACACATAGGTATAGCGCGCGCGCAACGCATTAACGGCGGCCACCACCTCGTCCATCTCGTCTTGCACAATGCGAACTTCGCGCATGTCGACGCCAATTTCGCCCAAGGCGCCTGCCACAAAGGCCAAGTTTTTATCTTGTGTGCGGCCTGACAAAACTTCATTGCCGATGATCAACATGGCAGCGGTTACGGGTTCAACAGTCTGGGTCATAAGTTTCTCCTGCGCCGTAAACTAGCCCTGCCGAGGAATAATACAAGCCGAGATATCCAGCCCACAAGCCATACCCCTGGATGTCGACTGGATGTCGACAGGATGTTGACAGGGTGTCGACAGGATGTCGACAGGCGCCCTCGGCTTGTGCTATTTCATAGTCAAAGGAATTGCCCATGAACTTTATCGAAGCCAGCTTTGAGCCGTTGAAAAATACCGGCCAGATTAAAATTCACTCCGCTGAGGAATTTGAAGGCATGCGCGTGGTTGGCCAAAAAGCTGCCCAAACGCTCGACCTACTGAGCGAATTTGTGCGCCCTGGCGTCAGCACACAAAGCCTAGACGATAAGGCGGTAGAGATTATTCAAGATCTTGGCGCCGTGCCGGCCCCGCTGAATTATCGCGGCTTTCGCCGCTCCATTTGCACCTCCATCAACCATGTGGTTTGCCACGGCATTCCCAGCGAAAAGATTTTGCGCGACGGCGATATTATGAACGTCGACGTGACGCTTTATCACGAAGGCTGGCATGGCGATCACAGTCGCATGTATGGCCTTGGAGACACCTCCGTGAAGGCCCAACGCCTGATGGATGTGACCTATGATGCGCTGATGCAAGGCATTCAAGTTACCAAACCGGGCGCCACTTTGGGCGATATTGGCCATGCCATTCAGGCGTATGCCGAGCTAAACCGAATGACCATCGTGCGCGATTTTTGCGGCCACGGGCTGGGACGGATTTTCCATGATACGCCGAATATTTTGCATTACGGACGCCCAGGCGAAGGGCTGGTTTTGCGCGAAGGCATGTTTTTTACCATTGAGCCCATGCTGAACTTGGGCAAACCTGCGGTCAAAATTCTTGGCGATGGCTGGACCGCCGTCACCCGCGACCGCACGCTTTCCGCACAATTTGAGCATTCCGTCGGCGTTACCGCCACAGGCTGCGAGATATTTACCAAGTCTTTAAACGGGAGTGACACACCTCACCGAAACCCCGCCGGCTAAAAGGAAACAGGGTGCAAGAAAAACCAATAAAAACGTCACCTTTAAAACCACCTAAAAATCACCGAGCAGGACATCGCTCCCGCTTGCGCGACCGGTTTAGAAAAGCTGGGCCCGATAGCGTGCAAGACCATGAATTGCTCGAATTGGTTTTGTTTCGCGCCATTCCACGCCGCGACGTTAAAGATTTGGCACATTTGCTGATTGACCGTTTTGGTGATTTATCGGCGGTCCTCGCCGCGCCCCGCGAAGACCTTTTGACAATTGCGGGCGTTAGCGAAGGCGTGGCCGATGACTTTCTGGTCGTGCGCGCCGCTGCCTTGCGCTTTGGTCAGTCGAAAATTCTACACAGGCCTGCGCTGGCCAATTGGCAGGATTTGGTGATCTATTGCCGTACAAAAATGGCTGAGAACCAGCTCGAAGAGTTTCATGTGCTGTTTCTCGACAAACAAAATCGCATTATTGCCGATGAGAAAATGGGCCAAGGCACGGTCGACCATACGCCGGTCTATCCGCGCGAAGTGATTAAACGCGCCCTCAGCTTAAATGCAACGGCGCTCATCATTGCCCATAATCATCCCAGCGGAAACTCTTCGCCATCGCGAGCTGATATTGAGATGACCCATAAATTACGCGATTTAGCTAAGGGCTTTAACATTGATCTGCATGATCATTTGATTGTCGCACGAGGCGAAGTTTTGAGCTTTAAGGAAAAAGGACTGCTTTAAGAACAAAATTTGCGCTTTGCACACACGAAAAACCGCATCGCGCCCAACCGATGCTTTAATCAGACGCATATTTCTGGTACATCGAGGCTCAAAGGAGACTGCCAATGATTCCCCGTTATGCCCGCCCAGAAATGACCGCCCTTTGGGAAGCCGAAAGTCGCTTCTCAATCTGGCTCGAGATAGAAACCCACGCCATGGACGCCATGGTGAAACTTGGCATCGTGCCGGCTGAAGCGGCCAAGGCCGTTCGCGAAAAAGGCAATTTTGATGTCGAGCGCATCGACGAAATTGAGCGCGAAGTCAAACATGACGTCATCGCCTTTTTGACCAGCTTGGCAGAATATGTCGGCCCCGAAGCGCGCTTTGTGCATCAGGGTATGACCTCCTCGGATGTTTTGGACACTTGCTTGAGCGTGCAACTGATGCGCGCCAGCGATATTCTTTTGAAAGATCTAGACGCGCTTCTGGCAGCGATTAAAAAGCGGGCGATGGAACATAAAATGTCAGCCTGTATTGGCCGCAGCCATGGCATTCATGCCGAGCCGACGACCTTTGGCCTCAAAATGGCGCAAGCCTACGCCGAGTTCGACCGCTGCCGCGACCGCCTGGTGGCCGCGCGCCAAGAGATTGCTACGTGTGCCATTTCCGGTGCTGTCGGCACTTTCGCCAATATTGACCCCAGCGTCGAGGAACATGTGGCCGAAGCCATGGGGCTGCAAATCGAGCCCGTCTCGACCCAAGTTATCCCGCGCGATCGTCATGCGATGTTCTTTGCCACACTCGGCGTTATCGCCTCCTCGGTAGAGCGTTTGTCGGTCGAAGTGCGCCACTTGCAGCGCACCGAAGTTTTGGAAGCCGAAGAATATTTCTCGGAAGGCCAAAAGGGCTCCTCCGCGATGCCGCATAAGCGCAATCCTATTCTGACCGAAAATCTAACCGGTCTGGCACGTCTGGTGCGCGGCATGGCCGTGCCGGCGATGGAAAATGTGGCGCTTTGGCATGAACGCGATATTTCGCATTCCTCCGTCGAGCGGATGATTGGCCCAGACGCCACCATCACCCTAGACTTTGCTTTGGTGCGCCTAACCAATGTCGTCGACAACCTGCTGGTCTACCCAGAGCGCATGCAAGAGAACCTCGATAAATTGGGCGGTCTGGTACATTCGCAACGCGTGCTTTTGGCGCTCACCCAAGCCGGCGTAAGCCGCGAAGATGCCTATCGTTTGGTGCAGCGCAACGCTATGCCTGTGTGGCGCGGCGAGGGCACGTTTCTAGAGCTGTTGAAAGCCGATACCGATGTGGTGTTGAGCGATGCGGAACTGGAAGCTCTGTTTGATCTTGGTTATCACTTTAAGCATGTCGATACGATTTTTAACCGCGTGTTTAAGTAGCCAGTAACGAGGTTTGCGAGAATCATCCGCAGGCTTTAACCTCACCGTTCATGTAACGGGGTATGGAGACAAAAATGTCGAAACGTGTGCGCCTCTATGAAGGCAAAGCGAAAATCCTTTACGAAGGTCCAGAACCCGGCACCTTGGTGCAGCACTTTAAAGATGATGCCACCGCCTTTAACGCCGAAAAACACGAAGTGTTTGAAGGCAAAGGCGTATTGAACCACCGCATCTCGGAATATATTTTCCAACGCCTTGGCGAGATTGGTATTCCCACGCATTTCATTAAGTCATTGAATATGCGCGAACAATTGGTACGCGAAGCCGAAATTATTCCCATTGAATTTGTCGTGCGCAATGTAGCGGCCGGCTCTTTGGTCAAACGTCTTGGGCTGAACGAAGGCGATGCGCTGCCGCGTCCTTTGGTCGAGTTTTACTATAAAGACGACGCGCTTGGTGATCCGATGATTTCGGAAGACCATATTGCTGTTTTCGGCTGGGCAGGCCCGCAAGAGATGGACGAGATTGTCGCCATGTCGCTGCGGATTAATGATTTTATGACGGGCCTATTTCAAGGGGTTGGTATTCGCCTCGTCGATTTCAAAATCGAATTTGGCCGCATTTGGGATGGCGAGACCCAGCGCATTGTCTTGGCCGATGAAATTAGCCCCGACAGTTGCCGCCTTTGGGATATTGCCTCTGGCGAGAAACTCGACAAAGACCGCTTTCGCCAAAACCTGGGCGGCATGATTGACGCCTATCAAGATGTCGCGCGCCGTCTCGGCCTATTGAGCGACGCCACCCCAGAAAAAGGCGATGGCCCCAAACTGGTTAAGTAAAATTACCGCTTAGACTTTACGTTGAGGAATTAAGATGAAAGCCACCATCCACATTACTTTGAAAAACGGGGTGCTAGACCCACAAGGCAAAGCCATTGAAAACGCACTCGGCTCTTTGGGCTTTGGCGGGGTCGATGACGTGCGCCAAGGCAAGCTCATCGAAGTGAGCTTAGACGAGAGTGACGCCGACAAAGCGCGCGCGACCCTTACCGATATGTGCGAGAAATTGCTCGCCAATACGGTGATCGAAAATTACGACATTCACCTCAGCGAGGCATAAGACAAATGCAAGCAGCCGTTATTGTTTTCCCGGGCTCCAACTGTGACCGCGATGTCGCCGTATGCCTAGAAGCCGCCACCGGCCAAGCGCCCATCATGGCTTGGCACGGCGATGCCAACCTGCCCAAATGCGATTTAATCGTTCTGCCTGGCGGGTTTTCTTACGGCGATTATCTGCGCTGCGGATCGATGGCGGCCAATAGCCCGATCATGCGCGAAGTGGTGGAGCAAGCCCATAAGGGCGCCTCTGTTTTGGGCATTTGCAACGGCTTTCAAGTGCTTACCGAATGCGGATTGCTGCCAGGCGTTTTGATGCAAAACAAAGGCTTGAACTTTGTTTGCCGCAACACCCAATTAAACGTCACCAACAATAAAACCGCCTTCACCTCGCTGTATGGCGCAGGCGAAGAAATCACTATTCCTGTGGCGCATAATGAAGGCAATTATTTTGCCGATGACGACACCCTAAAACAATTGCAAGACGAAGACCGTATCGCGCTGACCTATGCCAAGGGCGATAACCCCAATGGCGCCTGCCTCGATATTGCCGGCATTAGCGATGCCTCGGGCCGCATCGTCGGCATGATGCCACACCCGGAACGTCGCGCCGAAGCGACCCTTGGGGGCGACGATGGCAAACGAATGTTTAGCGGTATTGTGGAGGTCTTGTCATGAGCCATATTAACGACACGCCCATCACCGATGAGCTGGTGGCCGAACACGGCCTAACCCCAGATGAGTTTCAAATGGTTTGCGACCATATGGGCCGCGTCCCTAATTATACCGAACTCGGTGTTTTCTCGGTTATGTGGTCGGAGCATTGCTCCTATAAATCATCTCGTAAGTGGCTGAAAAAACTACCTATTTCAGGCCCACAAGTAATTCAAGGGCCAGGCGAAAACGCGGGCGTGATTGATATTGGCGATGGCGATGCTGCCGTCTTTAAAATGGAAAGCCATAATCACCCATCGTTTATTGAGCCCTATCAGGGGGCCGCTACAGGGGTTGGCGGCATTATGCGCGACGTGTTTACCATGGGCGCGCGCCCGGTTGCCAATTTGAACGCGCTGCGTTTTGGCGCGCCAGACCATCCTAAAACGCGCCACCTTGTGGCTGGCGTTGTGTCGGGTATTGGCGGCTACGGCAATTGCATGGGCGTGCCAACTGTCGGCGGCGAGATAAATTTCGACCCGAGCTATAACGGCAATAATCTCGTCAACGCCATGTGCGTCGGCGTGGCCCGCACGGATAAAATTTTCTATGCCGCCGCGACAGGCATCGGCTCGCCGGTGGTTTACGTGGGCTCCAAAACGGGGCGCGATGGCATTCACGGCGCCACCATGGCCTCGGCAGAATTTGATGACGCGTCGGAAGAAAAACGCCCTACCGTTCAAGTCGGCGATCCGTTCACCGAAAAACTATTGCTTGAAGCCTGCCAAGAGCTAATGGCCTCGGATGCGATTATTGGCATTCAAGATATGGGCGCGGCGGGTCTGACCTCTTCTTCGGTCGAGATGGCTGATAAGGGCGGCGTTGGCATTGTGCTCAATCTCGACAAAGTGCCGGTGCGCGAAACCCATATGACGGGCTATGAAATGCTGCTCTCGGAAAGCCAAGAGCGTATGTTGATGGTGCTAAAACCAGGCCGCGAGCCCGAAGCCAAAGCGATTTTCGATCGCTGGGGTCTCGACTTTGCGGTGATCGGTGAGCTGACCGACACCAACCGCATGGTCGTCCATCATGCGGGCCGTGAGATTGCGGATATGCCGCTTGGGCCGCTGGCCGATGGCGCGCCAGAATACGACCGCCCGCATGTGCCAACCCCCAAAGCCGCAGACTTCAACGCGGCTTGGCTGGATACAGCCCCCGACACGCTAAGCGCGCTTAAAACCCTCATGGGCTCCAGTGAAGTCGCCTCGCGGCGCTGGGTCTATGAGCAATATGACAGCATGGTGATGGGCGATACCGTGGCTGGCCCGGGCGGGGATGCGGCGCTGGTGCGTGTGCATGGCACCCATAAGGGGCTCGCCATGTCGACCGATGTGAACCCGCGCTATTGCTTTGCAGACCCCGTCGAGGGCGGCAAGCAAGCGGTAGCAGAAGCCTATCGAAATATTTGTGCCGTTGGCGCCAAACCTCTGGCCATCACCAATTGCTTGAACTTTGGCAACCCCGAGCGGCCCGAAATTATGGGCCAATTTGTGGGCTGCTTGGAAGGCATGGGAGAAGCCGGCAAAACGCTCGACTTCCCCGTGGTCTCCGGCAATGTGTCGCTTTACAATGAAACCAATGGCACGGGCATTTTGCCAACCCCCGCCATCGGCGGCGTGGGGCTTATTCAAGACCTCGACAAAGCCATCGGCAATAGTTTTACCCAAAACGGACAAGTCATCTATTTGCTGGGCCAAACCAAAGGCCATCTGGGCTCGTCGCTGTATCAACGCGATGTCTTGGACAATCATGAAATTGTGGCACCACCCCGCGTCGACCTGACGCTGGAATCTGCCCATGGCCATTTGGTACGAGACGCGATCGATCAAGGCCTGCTAGCGGCAGCCCATGACGTCTCCGATGGCGGCCTCTTGGTCGCTTTGGCAGAGATGTGCTTGACGCATGGCATAGGCGCCGAAATCGACACAGATGGCGATACTGGCTATTGGTTTGGCGAAGACCAAGCCCGCTATGTCGTCAGCGTCGCGGCCGATAAAGCCGAAGCCTTTGAAGCCCTCGCGGGGGATGTATCTCTTACGCGGCTTGGAAAAACCTCTGGCAATACATTGACATTTGGGTCTAGCCTTTCCATATCCGTATCAGAGCTTCACGATATTTATGAGGGTTGGTTTCCAGCTCTCATGTCGAGCTAAGCCGAAAGGACACAATTATGCCGATGAGCGCTGGTGAGTTAGAAACCATGATCCGCACCGCCCTGCCCGATGCCCAAGTCGAGATTACCGACCTGCGCGGCGATGGCGACCATTACGCGGCGCACGTCGTCGCCTCGGCCTTTGAGGGGCTCAGCCGTGTGCAGCAACACAAAATGGTCTATGACGCGCTGCAAGGCGGCATGGGTGATGAATTACACGCCTTGGCGCTGCAAACCGCAGCGCCTTCCAAAACTTAAGCCTATTTTCAGGAGACGATGATGAGCGATATAAACCAAATGATTCAAGGCGAAGTCGATAGTGCCGAAGTGGTGTTGTTTATGAAGGGCACACCTGTGTTTCCACAATGCGGCTTCTCAGGCCAAGTGGTGCAAATCCTCAGCCATATTGGCGTGCCATTTAAGGGCGTCAACGTGCTGGAAGACGAAGGCCTGCGCAATGGCATTAAAACGTTCTCGAATTGGCCAACGATTCCCCAGCTCTACATCAAGGGCGAATTTGTTGGCGGCTGCGATATCATTCGCGAGATGTTTGAAGAAGGCGAATTGCGCCCGCTGCTAGAAGAAAAAGGCATTGCGATGGCTGACTAGCCCGCAATTTTGCCAAAGAAAAAGCCCGCCAATTTGGCGGGCTTTTTTATTTCCGTAGAGCTGGTTTTGGCCAGCCTAAAATCTAATTGCGCGAATAAAATTCGACAACAAGATTAGGTTCCATTTGAACCGGATATGGAATGTCTGCCAGCTGCGGCACTTGGGTAAGCGCGGCTGTCATTTTAGAGTGATCCACATTTGTGTATTCTGGGATATCGCGCTCTGCACTCTGAATGGCTTCGAGAACCACGTTCAGATTGCGTGACTTTTCGCGAACTTCCACAACATCGCCAACTTTCAGACGACGGCTTGGAATATTGCACCGACGGCCATTGACCATCACGTGACCGTGGTTGACGAACTGACGCGCGGCAAACACAGTGGTTACAAATTTAGCGCGGTAGACCAAAGCATCGAGACGTGATTCGAGCAGACCGACGAGGTTTTCGCTGGTGTCACCTTTCACGCGAACAGCTTCGGCATAAATGCCTTTAAACTGCTTCTCGGTAATATTGCCGTAATAGCCTTTTAGCTTTTGCTTGGCACGCAGCTGCAGACCAAAGTCAGACAGTTTGCCACGGCGACGCTGACCATGCTGACCAGGGCCGTAATCACGGTTGTTGACCGGGCTCTTGGGGCGACCCCAAATGTTTTCGCCCATACGGCGGTCAATTTTATACTTCGTTGATAGGCGCTTGCTCATGCGGCGCTGTCCTTACTTTAAACAAAAAAAAGCGCGAGACGATTTCTCGCGGTTTGGCGCGTAATATACAAAAAGCGCCGTCATTGTCAAACTGGTTTTTCGCTTTATTCCGCGTCTTTCTCGATATTTTCGCCAGGGTCAAGCTCACCACGAGAAATAGCCGCTACACGCGGCTTCAAAAGCGGGTCTTTTGCCCCGCGCGGCCAGCGTAAAAGCGAATTAATCATGCCACGGAACGTACGCACGTCCTGTTCGGTCAATTTGGCACGGTGCAACATATTGCGAATATTGCGCGCCATGGCCGGCGCTTTGGCAGGCGGAGCCAGAAATCCGGAAGCAGACAGGCCTGATTCTAAATGCGCGAACATCGCGTTTACTTCGGCGCGCGTGGCGGGGCGCGTGTCTGGCATCTCGTGTCGCACCTCGGGGGTTTCGTCTGCCACTTGAAACCATTCATAGCCCATCAGCAAAACCGCTTGCGCTAAATTGAGCGACGAGAACTCTGGGTTCAGCGGCACGCGGCAAATTGCGTCGGCCATAGATATATCGTCATTGTCGAGGCCCGTGCGCTCTGGGCCGAATAAAATTCCGCCTTGCAAATCTGCGTTCTCGACTTGGCGCGCGCGCATTTCAGCCGCAACCTTGCCAGGCGTCAGCACGGGCTTGACCATATCGCGCATCCGCGCCGTGGTGGCCACCAGAAAGCCCAGATCGGCCGTCGCCTCGGCTACCGTATCAAACAGCTTATGGTTCTCAATCAACGCAGAGGCGCCCGAGGAGGCCTTTAAGGCCCGCTCATACTGCCAGCCCTCGCGCGGGCGAACCAAACGCAAGTCCGTGAGGCCAAAATTCAGCATGGCGCGGGCCACGGTGCCGATATTTTCGCCCAATTGGGCGCCCACAAGTATGATTGCCGGAGCTTTTGTCGTAAAATCACTCATTCCTCTCCCTTAGGCCAAAGAACGGCTTTTATCAACGCGTCAATTTTGCTATGACCTTAGGCTAACGGAGTTAAACCGACGGAGCTTTCCTATTTTTTCAGGAAGTTTCCATCCCTAGTTAAGTCGCAGGATTGAGAGAAAATGTCGAAAATAAAAGTAGAAAATCCAATTGTTGAACTCGATGGCGACGAGATGACCCGCATCATCTGGCAGATGATCAAAGATAAATTAATCCACCCCTACCTTGACCTAGATCTAAAATATTATGATCTCGGCATCGAGACCCGCGATGATACCGATGACCAAATCACCATCGATAGCGCCGAGGCGATCAAACAAGTCGGCGTTGGCGTAAAATGCGCCACCATCACGCCAGATGAAGCGCGCGTCGAAGAATTTGGTTTGAAACAAATGTGGCGCTCGCCCAATGGCACCATCCGGAATATTTTGGGTGGCACGGTGTTTCGCGAGCCGATTATCTGCCGCAATGTGCCCCGCCTCGTGCCGGGCTGGACCGACCCGATTGTCATTGGCCGTCATGCTTTTGGCGACCAGTATCGCGCCACCGATTTTGTTGTGCCGGGCAAAGGCAAGCTGACCATGAAATGGGAAGCCGAAGATGGCAGCGATAGCAAAGAATTTGAAGTGTTTAACTTCCCGAGCGGCGGCGTGGCTATGTCGATGTATAATCTCGACGACAGCATTCGCGACTTCGCGCGCGCCTGCATGCTGTATGCGATTGAACGCAAATGGCCGCTTTATCTCTCGACCAAAAATACCATCATGAAAGCCTATGACGGACGTTTCAAAGATCTATTTCAAGAAGTCTTTGAAGCTGAGTTTGAAGCGCAATTCAACAAATTGGGCATCAGCTACGAGCACCGCCTCATCGACGACATGGTGGCTGCAGCCATGAAGTGGAGCGGCGAATTTGTTTGGGCCTGTAAAAACTACGATGGCGATGTGCAATCCGACACGGTAGCTCAAGGCTTTGGTTCGCTAGGACTGATGACCTCGGTTCTCTTAACGCCCGATGGCAAGACCATGGAAGCCGAAGCGGCGCATGGCACGGTCACGCGTCACTATCGCGCGCATCAGCGCGGCGAAGATACATCGACCAATTCCATCGCCTCTATTTTTGCTTGGACGCGTGGCATTTCCAAACGGGCTGAATTGGACAAGAATGACGCTTTGGCACATTTCTCCGCCACGCTCGAGCAAACCTGCGTCAGCACGGTAGAGCGCGGCTCGATGACCAAAGATCTGGCCCTATTGGTCGGCAAAGGTCAAAAATGGCTCACCACCGAGGGCTTCCTCGATGCGGTTCGCGAGAATTTAGAAAAAGCGCTTTAAGCTTAAACGAGAAGAGCCTCAATATCGGCAATCGCCTGAACGCCATTTTGCGTGTCAGGGCCACCGGCTTGCGCCATGTCTGGGCGTCCGCCCCCGCCCTGCCCGCCGAGCGCGGCCGAGCCAGCTTTGACCAAATCAACCGCATTGAAGCGCGATGTCAAATCATCGGTTACGCCTACCGCGATTCCGGCCTTGCCGTTGTCGATGCCAATGAAAACCACGACGCCACTGCCCAATTGCTTTTTGCCGTCATCGACAAGACCGCGTAATTCTTTGGCGGGCAGACCGTCGAGGCAACGCGCTAGGAAAGGCACGCCGTTAATCTCGCGCACTTGTGACGCGCTATCGTCGCCGCCACTATTGGGGCCGGCTAGGGCTAATTGCTTTTTCGCTTCGGCTAACTCGCGGTCGAGGGTTTTGCGCTCCTCGAGGAGCTTGGCGACCCGCGCTGGTAAATCTTCCACACCGACTTTCAATTCGTTGGTGGCAGCATGCAAAATATGTTCATGAGCCGCAATTTGGGCCAAAGCACCCTTGCCTGTACGCGCCTCAATTCGGCGCACGCCCGAGGCAACTGCGCCTTCTGAGCTGATTTTCAACAGACCAATATCGCCCAAACGACGCACATGCGTACCGCCGCATAACTCTACCGAATAGACGCCCTCGGCATCTTTCGCAGAGCCCAGACCCATAGATAACACGCGAACTTCGTCGCCGTATTTCTCGCCAAATAGCGCCAAGGCGCCGGCGTCAATGGCTTCGTCCGGCGTCATCAAGCGGGTCGAAACATCTTCGTTTTGGCGGATAATGTCGTTTACCAAGGCTTCCGCCGCATCGACTTCTTCCGGCGTCATGGCGCGCGGATGCGAGAAATCGAAACGCAAGTGCTGGTCATTTACCAGCGAGCCTTTTTGCGTCACATGATCGCCCAACACGCGGCGCAAAGCCTCGTGCAGCAGATGCGTCGCCGAGTGATTGGCGCGAATGGCATCGCGGCGCCGCGCGTCAATTTGCTGATGCACAAGCGCGCCCAGGTGCAGCTCGCCGGCTTCGATGGTGGCGTATAAAACATGCACATCCCCGAGCATCTTGCGGGTTTCGCTTACCTGAATAGACAGGCCAGCGTCATCGCTTAACCAACCCGTGTCGCCCACTTGGCCGCCGCTTTCGGCATAAAATGGCGTTTGGTTCAGCATCACGGCAATCTCGTCGCCGGCTTTGGCGGCTTCGACGACCGCGCCATCGCGCACAATCGCTAGCACTTGGCCTTGCGCTTCGCTGGATTGATAGCCGACGAATTCGCTGGCGCCATGTTCATTGCGCAAATCAAACCAAATCGCCTCCGTGGCTTCTTGGCCAGACCCCGACCAATTGGCCCGCGCATCGGCGCGTTGTTTTTCCATGGCGGTGTCAAACCCATCCGTATCGACCGAGAGGCCTTTTTCGCGCAAGGCATCTTGTGTCAAATCGAGGGGGAAGCCGAAAGTGTCGTAAAGTTTAAAGGCGACTTCGCCTGGTAGCGTGTCGGTTTTCATTTGGCCCAACTCGTCGTCGAGCAATTTGAGGCCGCGCCCTAACATGTCGCGGAAGCGGTCTTCTTCATGGCGCAGGGTTTCCACAATCAAAGCGCTGGCGCGCTCCAACTCTGGATAGGCAGCGGCCATTTGCGTTTTGAGCGCCGGAAACAATTGCCAAAGAACCGGATCTTTTGTGCCCAACATATGCGCGTGGCGCATGGCGCGGCGCATAATGCGGCGCAGCACATAGCCTCGACCCTCATTGGAAGGCAGCACGCCATCGGCAATAAGAAACGCCGACGAGCGCAAGTGGTCCGCAATCACGCGGTGGCTGACCCCATGTGCGCCCTCAATGCTTTGGCCCGAAATATCGGCGGAGGCTTCGATGAGATGATACATCAAATCGGTATCATAATTATCGTGCTTGCCTTGCAGCACCGCGCCAATGCGCTCGAGCCCCATGCCCGTATCAATACTTGGCTTGGGCAAATCAACCCGCGTGCCATCACTTTGTTGCTCATATTGCATGAACACGAGGTTCCAAATTTCAATGAACCGATCGCCATCCTCATCAGGGCTCCCCGGAGGGCCACCGGCAATCGCTTCGCCATGGTCGAAGAAAATTTCGGAGCAAGGCCCGCACGGACCAGTGTCACCCATCGACCAGAAATTATCGGACGTGCCAATGCGGATAATTCTTTCTTCTGGCAGGCCAGCAATTTTTTGCCAGAGACCAAAGGCCTCTTCATCTTCGGCGTAGACAGTGGCTAATAATTTTTCGGCTGGCAGGTCGAGTTCTTTGGTTAAGAAGTTCCACGCGTAATGGATGGCTTCTTCTTTGAAGTAATCGCCAAAAGAAAAATTGCCGAGCATTTCGAAGAACGTATGGTGGCGGGCGGTATAGCCAACATTGTCGAGGTCATTATGCTTGCCGCCAGCACGCACGCATTTTTGCGAACTGACTGTGCGCGGGCCAACCCATTTCTCAGGTATCGCCTCTTGGCCGGTGAAGTAATTCTTGAAAGGCACCATGCCCGCATTGGCAAATAAAAGCGTCGGATCATTGAGCGGCACAAGCGGGCTCGAGGCCACCACTTCATGCGATTCCGCTTTGAAATAATCTAAGAAACTTGCGCGGATATCCGCCAGACCAGTCGACATTGGTTCACCTCACTCTATGCCTTTTACATAGCCGTTCGAACGCCCAAGAACAAGAATAGAAAAAGGCCCGACAAAGCCGGGCCTTTAAAATTATTTTACTGCGTAAGTAAGAGAGATTAACCCGCGGCTTCTTCCGCAGGCGCTTCATCTTGGCCCTTGGCAAACTCGGCTTCTTCTTTTGTCAGCTCCTCGACATCAATAAGACCCGCATCCGCACGTACTTTGGTTTCAATCTCTGCTGCCATGTCTGGGTTATCTAGCAAGAACTTACGTGTGTTCTCTTTGCCCTGACCAATGCGTTGCGTGCCATAGCTATACCAGCTACCGGCTTTCTCAACGATTTCAGCTTTCACGCCTAGGTCGATCAACTCGCCCATTTTCGAAATACCTTCGCCATAAAGGATGTCGAACTCGACGACGCGGAAAGGCGGCGCCACTTTGTTCTTCACCACTTTCACACGGGTCTGGTTTCCAATCACTTCGTCGCGGTCTTTAATGGCGCCAATACGACGAATGTCCAAACGGCAAGACGAATAAAACTTCAGCGCATTGCCCCCGGTTGTCGTCTCTGGCGAGCCAAACATCACGCCAATTTTCATCCGAATTTGGTTGATGAAAATCACCATTGTATTGGACCGTGCAATCGAGCCTGTCAGCTTGCGAAGCGCTTGGCTCATCAAACGAGCTTGCAGGCCTGGTAGGCTGTCGCCCATGTCGCCTTCTAATTCGGCTCTTGGCGTTAGAGCTGCCACCGAGTCGATAACCAAAACATCGACCGCTGCAGAGCGCACCAATGTATCGGCAATTTCTAGGGCTTGCTCGCCATTATCTGGCTGCGAAATCAGCAAGTCTTCCACATTCACACCCAGCTTATTGGCATAGCCCGGGTCCAGCGCATGTTCCGCATCGATGAAACCGCAGGTGCCACCAATTTTTTGCGACTCCGCAATCGTGTGCAGCGCCAAAGTCGTTTTACCCGAGCTTTCTGGACCATAAATTTCAATGACCCGCCCTTTGGGCAGTCCGCCAATGCCGAGCGCAATGTCTAGCCCTAACGAGCCAGTTGAAATGCTCTCGATAGCTTCGATACTCGCTGGATCGCCCAGCTTCATAATCGAGCCTTTGCCGTAACTTTTTTCAATTTGAGATAACGCCGCTTCTAGCGCTTTTTTCTTTTCTTCACTCTTTTGCATAAGGTTCACCACTTCAGCCATAATCTAAGCTCCCGTTATTTCATAGCCCGATAACTCGAGCAATGGAACATTATGTTCACTTTTTGTTCTATTTGTCAAGAACACTTATAGAGGCTTGTTTTAGCTACATAAATTGAAAATTAGCCGAAGCGACAAGGCTGTGTGTAAGTCAAAACCGACCGACAAAGCCCCGTCAAAGCAAAGAATCAGTCGTCGCGATAAACCCGCTCGCGCTTCTCGTGGCGCTCTTGGGCTTCTAGTCCCATCGTGGCGATTGGGCGGGCGTCGAGACGCTTCAAACTAATTGGGTCGCCGGTCTCTTCGCAGTAGCCATAAGTCTTATCGTCGATGCGGCGCAGTGCGCTATCAATTTTATTCACTAGCTTGCGATGCCGATCGCGGGTGCGCAGCTCAAGTTGTTTTTCGGCTTCCGAATTTGCCCGGTCCACGTCATCTGGATGATTGACGCTTTCGTTTTGCAAACCCATCACCGTCTCTTTGGTGCCTTTGATGAGATCGTCTTTCCAGTCCATCAGTTTACGACGGAAATACTCGCGCTGGCGCGCGTTCATGAACGGTTCATTGTCACTTGGAACATAATCTTTTGGAAGCCGGGTCGCCATGAGCGCCTCATTTCTAAAATTTCGTTTTTCGTCTAGTGTTCTTTTTGCCACTAAACGAGCGCACTTTTTATATGAAATTCGAGCCATAAAATCAAGACACCTTCTAAGGTTTGGGTTTCGTGAATTGAGGCTTGCGCGACCCGCGCCTTGCCCTTAGTCTTTGGCGCCATAAGAGACCTGATATAGGTAAGTCGAAATTCACGAGGAAAATCATCCATGTCCCAGAAGTTTGAAGGCACCGAAAATTATATTGCCACTGAAGATTTGCGCATTGCGGTTAATGCCGCGTTAACGCTGCAACGCCCGCTGCTTATTAAAGGCGAGCCTGGCACCGGTAAAACCGTTTTGGCCGAGGAAGTTAGCAAAGCCTTGAACATGAAGCTGATTACGTGGCACGTAAAATCGACCACCAAAGCCCAACAAGGCCTCTATGAATATGACGCCATCACCCGCCTGCGCGACAGCCAATTGGGCGACGAGCGCGTGAAGGATGTGAAAAACTACATCAACAAAGGCAAGCTCTGGGAAGCCTTCGAACAAGACGAACGCGCCGTGCTTCTTATCGATGAGATCGATAAAGCCGACATCGAATTTCCAAACGATTTGCTGCAAGAGCTAGACCGCATGGAATTTTACGTTTACGAGACGGGCGAAACCATTAAGGCCGCACAGCGCCCATTGGTTATCATCACCTCGAACAACGAAAAAGAATTGCCGGATGCGTTTTTGCGCCGTTGCTTCTTCCATTACATTTCGTTCCCCGATGCCGACACGATGAAAGAAATTGTCGACGTGCATTATCCAGACATCAAAGACCGTCTGGTGAAAAACGCCCTCGCCTCCTTCTACGAAGTGCGCGACGTGCCGGGCCTCAAGAAAAAGCCTTCCACGTCCGAGCTGCTCGATTGGCTGAAGCTGTTGATGAACGAAGACATGGATCCCGAAACCTTGCGCCAGCAAGATGCCGGCAAGCTCATTCCGCCGCTACATGGCGCGCTGATTAAAAACGAGCAAGACGTGCATTTGTTTGAGCGTCTGGCTTTCTTGGCCCGCCGAGAGCGCAATTAGATTGACTGAGAGGGGCCTGTCCCATGTTCGTTAATTTTTTCCACGAGCTGAAAAACGCCAATGTTCCGGTTTCCTTGCGCGAGTATCTCTCGTTGCTGGAAGCGCTGGACATGCAAGTCATCCACAATGAGGTGACCGAGTTTTACTATTTGTCGAAAGCGGCACTGGTTAAAGACGAGCGCAATTTAGATAAATTCGACCAAGTTTTTGGCACGGTCTTTAAAGGCCTCGAAAGCCTGGGCGATGGCGAGGTTTCGGAAATTCCCGAAGACTGGCTGCAAACGCTGACGGAAAAATTCCTCTCGGAAGAAGAAAAAGCCGAGATTGAAGCCCTCGGTGGCTGGGATAAAATTATGGAGGAGCTGAAAAAGCGCCTCGAAGAACAAGAGAAGCGCCACGAAGGTGGCAGCAAATGGATTGGCACGGGCGGCACGTCGCCGTTCGGCTCGGATGGCTATAACCCCGAGGGGGTTCGCATCGGCCAAGACAAAAACAAAAACTTCAAAGCGGTCAAAGTCTGGGACAAGCGCGAATATAAAAACCTCGACGACAGCGTTGAGCTTGGCACCCGCAACATCAAAGTGGCCCTGCGCCGCTTGCGCCAATTCGCGCGCGATGGCGAGGCCGATATGCTCGACATTGACGACACCATTAAATCGACCGCTCACGCGGGCTATCTCGACATTAAAATGATTGCCGAGCGCCGCAATAAAGTAAAAGTTCTGGTGTTTTTCGATGTTGGCGGCTCGATGGATCCCCACATCCGCCTGTGCGAAGAGCTATTTTCGGCCGCGCGCAGCGAATTTAAAAACATGGAGTATTTCTACTTCCACAACTGCCTCTACGAGGGCGTGTGGAAAGACAACAACCGCCGCCACAACGAAAAAATGGACACATGGGACGTGCTGCACACCTATGGCAGCGACTATAAAATCATCTTCGTGGGCGATGCCTCGATGAGCCCCTATGAGATTACCTATGAGGGCGGCAGCGTGGAACATTGGAACGAAGAAGCCGGTGCCTTGTGGCTCAAACGCCTGACCGATATTTACGAGAGCGCCATCTGGCTGAACCCGCTGGGCGAACGCTATTGGGAACACACGGCCTCGCTGCAAATCATCAAGCAGATTTTCGCAGACCGAATGTATCCGCTGACCATTCAGGGGCTGGATGGGGCTATGCGGGAACTTTCAAGGGGATAGCAGCCGAAACGGGGTTGTTTTTGGCTCTTAGGTTTTGGAATCGCGTTCAAACGCCCTAATTCGCTGCTCTGCAGTTTTAAGCGTTTGCTCGTCGAATAAGCTCCGATAATCTTGGTCGCCAGTTATCAATGCCTCAACGGTTAAATCTATACGATTGAGTTCACAAAGTTTTAAAAAACCGATGGAAGGAGTGAGACGGTTGACTAAAGTCATAGCCGTTTTAAATGCCCCATCCCTACCCAGCATACTGTAGAAATCAGATGCAATATAGCCTTCTTCATCTCTGGCCCTTAGATAAATCCCGAGCATATCTTTAACAAAGCGCGTGTTTATTTCTGACATATCATCCTCTTTTTATTGTTTTTCTAACCAACAAAAGTAAAGCACGCTTGAAGCGGCAATGGTTTTGTTTTTGGCTTTTGTTGTTTTTTCTTTTTATGGAAGCTTGGCTTGGCGCCAAAGACTTGGGTTCACCGTATCGGGGCGCGGGCCATCGAGATAGTCCATGCCGGTCATGTTCCAAACCACGCGGCCGGTTTTGTCTTTCACCACCAAGGCGTCTGGTTTGGCCAGCAGCCCACGGGTGGCGAGTTTAAAATCTTGCGTATTTTCAAACGGCAAGCGCGCGATGACTTTTTCATGCGCGGCTTTGGTTTTCGCACTGGCTGACTTGCGTTCAAAGTCAGCGCTTTGCGCGCCGCCCAGCGTTAAAAATGTGACCAGCAAAAGTGTGAGTGTGTGTTTCATAGGGATCCCCAATTAGGCGGTCCAGTGACCGCGAAGTTCTTTTTTTAAATCGCTTACATACCGCCCGAAGTCAATTTGTATCGTATGCCGCTCGCTGTTGTAATAGTGGCCCAGATATAATTTTTCATCCGCCTCGATTTGCGATTGCATCACTTCATCCTCTGGCATTTGATACTTGCCAGCCAGCACATTGGCGACGAATTTAGATTGTTGCTCGGCCAAGTTTACCAAAGTCGGTAACGGTTGCGCCAGCCCCATAAAAAACAAATTGCGCCAGCCCGGTTTGACCATACGCCGATAAAGCGGAAACTTATTGGACGCTACCGCCAGCTCGTTTTGCTGCAAAAACGGGAAGGAAATGCGATAGCCCGTCGCCCAAATAATCATATCAATCGGCTCGCGGCTGCCATCGGCAAAAATAACCGCATCGCCATCTAGGCGGTCGACGCCGGGTTTTACATGCACATCTCCACAGCCCAGACGGGTAAGGAACTCACCCGAAACCGAGGGGTGCGCGGTTAGCACATCGTGGTCGGGTTTGGGCAGACCATATTTTTCCGGATTGCCAATGGCTTTTTCAATCACCCTTTGGCCCAGCCAACGCCCGATGGCGGGCGGCATCCAACTTGGCATCACCGCTTTGTCGGCTGGCTCGCCATTTAAATATTTGGGCAAAACCCAAACGCCGCGGCGCGCCGAGACGAAACATTTTTTGGCCATGGGGCGTTGCGAAACTTCCGAGGCAATATCCATGGCCGAATTGCCAACGCCTACGACCAATATGTTTTTGCCGCGCACATCATGCGGCTCAAAGGGCGAGTCATAATCGTGCGAATGCATTTGGATGCCAGTAAAATTATCGCCATATTCATGAGGCGTTTTGGCGTCCCAATGGTGACCATTGGCCACCACCAAAGCGCCATAGCTGCGCGTCTCGCCGCTGCTTAAGCGCACTTGCCACAGGCCATCCGCATCGCGGCGTGCATCTTCTACCGCCGTGTTGAAGGTAATGGTTTCGCGCAAGCCAAAGTGGTCGACATAATCGTTGAAATATTGAAACAACTGGCTGTGATGGGGAAAGTCGGGCCAATCGTCTGGCACGGCATAATCTTCGAAGGCGAGGCGGAATTTAGACGTATCAATGTGCAGCGACTGATAGCAGGCTGATTTGCCATTGGGATTTTTATGATACCAATTGCCGCCAATATTGTCGGACATCTCAAAGTGATCATAGGCAATGCCAAAATCTTTCAGCCGCTTGGCGGTCGTAAAACCCGAGCAGCCCGCGCCAATGATGCAAACTTTTGAATTGATTTGTAGCTCTTCTAACATGTGTTCCCTCCCCTTTTCGTGCCACCAGATTACACGAGACCGCGCTCAATGCTAGCCGTTCTCAAGTGCGGGCGGAAAGCCATGTTCTTGCTCGCCATCAAGGTAGAGTGGGTATTTTTGCATGACGCGCAAAAAACTTGGCCATTCGAGAAACCGCAAAACCCATTCGCGCACCTTCTCCAATTCGAAGGCTTCGTCGAACCAAGCCGTATCGGCGATGCGGAATTGGCGCACGAAAGGCAGCAAAGCCACATCCGTATAGGCGGGCGCGGCCCCACCCAGCCAGCCTTGCGCCAGGCGCGCTTCCAGCGGCTGCAAAAGCTGCACGCAAAAGTCGCGCTGTTCGGCCACATTCACGGCCTCTTCGGGGTAGCGCGTGGCATATTTATAGCGGTCTAAATGATGTTTGAAGTCTGTATCGAACCGGTCGATGAGCGCTTCGTCTTTATGGGCCAGCCAGGTCAGCGGATCGTTTTGCGCCAAGGCCCAATCCATCACGGCGCGGCTTTCGTCGATGACCTCGCCCGAGGCCAACCGCAAAACCGGAACCGTGCCTTTGGCCGAAAGCGCCAGCATGGCTTCGGGTTTATCGCGCAATAGAATTTCTCGCAAAACCACAGGCACTTCGGCCACGGCCACGGCCATGCGGGCGCGCATCGCATAGGGGCATCGGCGGAAGCTATAAAGCTGGGGCAGCCCAGTTTTTGGCTCAGTTGTTGGCTCAGTCTTTGGCTCAGTCATTGGCTCAGTCATTGGCTGTCTCATCGGGTTGGCCGATATGTTCTTCGCCGCGCGCGCGGGCTAATTTGATTTGCTTTTGGCGCTGGCGAAAGCGCCGGCGGTCGGTTTCTGAATGGGTGCCGATGCAATACTCGCACGAGATGCCGGGCTCATAGGCGGCGTGGGTTTTTTGCGCTTGGGTTAGCGGCATGCGGCAGCCGTGACAAATGTCATAGTCGCCCTCTTCCAGCCCGTGTTTGACGCTGACGCGCTGGTCGAAGACGAAGCAATCGCCCTCCCATTTGCTGTCGGTCTCGGCCACGGTTTCCAGATATTTGAGGATGCCGCCTTGCAGGTGGAAAATGTTTTCAAAGCCTTGGCCAACCAAATAGGCGGTGGCTTTTTCGCAGCGAATGCCGCCGGTGCAAAACATGGCGATGTTTTTCGGCTTTTCGGTTTTATCCAATTTGGCCAAATAGCCATCAACCCATTCGGGGAAATCTCGAAACGAGCTCGTCATCGGGTCGAGCGCGCCTTCGAAAGTGCCAATGGCGACTTCAAAGGCATTGCGCGTGTCGATGACCAAAGTGTCTGGGTCGGCGATAAGCTGGTTCCAATTTTCGGGCGCAACATAGGCGCCCACATTGCCGACGGGGTCGATATGGGGCTGGCCCATGGAGACAATTTCTTTTTTCAGGCGCACTTTCATGCGGTGAAAATTGGCCTCGGAAGCGAAGCTGAATTTTGGAGTAATATCGGCAAAGCGCGCATCGGCGGCGAAGGCCTGCATCAGTGCTTCGAGCGCGGTTTGCGAGCCACAAACCGTGCCGTTAATGCCTTCGGGCGCCAGCAAAATAGTGCCGAGCAGGCCCGCACGGCGGCAATGCGTCTGCAAAATCGGGCGCACGGCCTCGACGTCCTCGAGGCGCACGAATTTATAAAAAGCCGCAACGACAAAAGGCGTCTCAGTTGGCGCGGCAGGCACCGCTATCGGAGAAGTCATACTCATAGGCGGAATGTGCAAGAAATCGGCACGAATTTCAATTGTCTTAAATCAGAGCTCCAACTTTTCACAAGCCACCCTAATTCGAGCCGCCGCCTCTTCCACGTGCTCTGTTTTGGCCGCATAAGACAGGCGCAAGTTTTCGGGCGCGCCGAAAGCAATGCCTGGCACCACGGCTACTTTTGCCTCGTCTAGCCAATATTCGGCCAGCTCGTCGGTGTTGGAGATTTGCTTGCCATCGGGGGTCGTGCGCCCCATCAAACCGTTGACATTTGGGAAGGCATAAAAGGCGCCCATCGGAGTTTCGCAAGTCACCCCATCTATCGCATTCAACGCCGAGACAATCATATCGCGCCGCTTTCGGAACGTGTCACACCAGCCTTGCGCGTGAGTTGGTTTGGCTTTAAGCGCCTGCGTGGCCGCCGCTTGGCCAATGGACGAGGGATTGGCGGTGATTTGGCTTTGAATTTTCGACATGGCTTTAATCAGGTCGGCCCTGCCTGCCGCATAGCCAATTCGCCAGCCCGTCATCGCATAGCCTTTCGACATGCCATTCACGGTTAAAATTCTGTCGTATAAATCTGGCGCGACTTGGGCCAGCGTGTGGAACTTCGTGTCTGAGAATATCAACAGCTCGTAAATGTCATCCGTGATGATGTTGACGTTCGGGTGTTGGCGCAAAACGTCGGCAAGTTTTTCCAAATCCTCTTTCGAAGCCAGCGCGCCCGTAGGGTTATTGGGGTAATTCAAAATGACCCATTTGGTGTTTGGGGTGAGGCGCTTGGCCAATTCTTGCGGCGTTAAAACGAAATCCGTATCGGCAAAGCAATCGGCAAAAACTGGCGTGCCACCGCACATAGAGACCATGACCGGATACGATACCCAATAAGGCGTGGGGATGATGACCTCATCCTTCGGGTTTAGCGTAGCCGCCAAAGCATTATACATCACCTGCTTGGCGCCTGCGCCGACCGAGATTTGGTTCAGCTCGTAGGACAACAAATTATCTCGCGCGAATTTTTCTTGGATGGCTTGTTTCAGCTCAGCCGTGCCATCGCCGGTTGTGTATTTCGTCACGCCCGCCTGAATGGCTTTCATGCCCGCTTCGCTGGCGGTGGAAACCGTATCAAAATCGGGTTCGCCGCTGCTCAGGTCGATCACATCTTCCCCGCTGGCAATCAGTTTGCGGGCTTTGTCTGTGATGGCCATAGTTTTCGATGGCGGAATGTTTTTCATGTTGTTCGATAGAAATTGCATATCGATTCCCTTGTTATTTTTCTTCGGGGTTCGCTGGCCTTATGGGTCTTCCCCGCTTCGTTGAGCGAGGTGCTTTTACTACAAAAGAAGTATCTTCTGGCCGCTTTCATGGCAAGTTAATTTCATTCAATACCCCACCGCCCTGTCGTCCTCCCCGCGGCTCGCGTCCGCCGCGCCTTCCAGCGTGCCGTCTTCTTGCACCACAATCGCCTCCACACGGCCCAGCGCATATGGAAATTGCGGCCACGGATACAGCTTATGCTCGCGCGCCAGCAGCCCGCGCCTATTGCTTACGCTCATCGTGCCTTTTTCTAGCATCACAAAATCTGGCTGCCATTGGCTGTGGCTTTTTCGGGCATGCACGGCTTGTTGCGCCGACATGTCAAAATCGATGAGGTTCAAAAGCGTTTGAAAGACCGAGGTGATAATCGTGGCGCCGCCCGGCGTGCCGAGCACGAATTTTAACGCGCCGTCTTTTTCCACGATGGTCGGCGTCATCGACGACAACATGCGTTTGCCGGGCGCAATGGCGTTTTTATCGTCGCCCACGAGGCCAAATTGATTGGCGTGGCCGGGCTTGATGGAGAAGTCATCCATCTCATTATTGAGGAAAAACCCACCGCCTTTGACCACCAGTTTAGAGCCGAAATTACCGTTCAACGTAGTGGTGATGGAAACCGCATTGCCTTGCGGGTCAACGATGGAGAAATGCGTCGTCTCAACGCTTTCAATGACCCGCACAAGGCCCGGTTTTACTTGCTCGCTGGGGGTTTTGACGCGCATCGAAATATCGCTATTGCGCGCTGCGATATAGGCTTTATCGGTCAGGCTCGCAATGTCTACGGACACGAAATCTGTGTCGCCCATATGGGTGGCGCGGTCGGCGTAAACGCGGCGTTCCAGCTCGGTCATCAGGTGAATATGCGCGGCCGAATTATGCCCCAGCGCGCCAATGTCATAGGCTTGTGCGCCCTGCAAAAGCTGCGCCAAGGCCACCCCGCCAGAGGACGGCGGCGGCATGGAGATGACCGTATGGCCGCGATAGGAAAACTCTATCGGTTTGCGCCAGACGGCCTCATAGGCGGCTAAATCTTGCAAGCTGATGAGCCCGCCGCCAGCCATCATTTCCTCGGCGATTAAATTGGCTGTCTCGCCTTTGTAAAAATCCTCGCGGCCTTGGGTGGCGATGCGGTCTAGGGTGCGGGCTAAATCTGGAAAGGCAATTCGGTCGCCCTCTACCCATTCGCCGTTTTGGGGTATCACCGCCGGTGAAAAGCGGTTTACCTCGCGAAAATCTTGCTGGTACCGGTTGAACATGCGCGCCGCTTTTGGCGTTAGCTCAAACCCGCTTTGCGCCAAATGAACACTGGGGCGCACCAGCGCATCCCATGGTTTGGAACCAAAGCGCTCGTGCAAAGCCACCATACCGGCCACACTGCCCGGCACACCGACCGCAAAATGGCCCTTGAGGCTGAGGCCTTTAATCACGTCGCCTTGCGCGTCTAAATACATATCTCGGCTGGCTTCAAAGGGCGCGCGTTCGCGAAAATCTAGTGCGCCGCGTTCGCCATTGGCCAAGCGATAGACCATAAACCCGCCACCGCCAATATTGCCCGCCTGCTGGTAAACCACGCTCAAAGCAAAATTAACCGCCACCGCCGCATCAAACGCATTGCCGCCATCGCGCAGCACATCGCGGCCAACCTCGGAAGCCAGAAAATGCGCGGAGACGACCATCGCCGTCTCGCCCTTTACCCCCGCTGGCGCCAGCCGCCAATGATGCGCCACATGCGTATATTGCAAATGCAAAAACGGGCCGACGAGCATCAGCCCCACCATGGCGACAAGTGCCCATGTGGGCTGCTTTACACAGGCAGGGGTCTGGGAGCTAACTTTGGACATATCGACAATTGCTTTCTAGGCAGGGGTATAAAAGGGCTGTGGGTTTGATTAGCTTAATCATAATCCTCGCCCTCGCCACCCGAAAAATCTGAAACTGTGCCTTGTAAGACAAGAAATTGGGCTCTAGGGTTTAGGGCTTAAAGGGAGAGTATCATGAGTGCTGCTGAACAAATTCTACCGGGTCATCAAAAATATGCGCGTCTGTTTACGCCGCTGAAACTGGGCCATACCGTGCTGAAAAACCGCGCGATTATGGGCTCTATGCACACCGGACTGGAAGAGCAAGCCGATGGCTTCGAGCGCATGGCCGCCTATTATGCCGAACGCGCCGCTGGCGGCGTGGGCATGATTATCACCGGCGGCATTGCGCCCAATGAAGAAGGCGGCATGGTGCTGCGCGACAAGGACGGCGGGCGCGTTTTCGCCGCTTCCAAATTATCCAATGAAGCCGAAGCCGCGGGCCATCGCTTGGTGACCGACGCTGTGCACCGGGCCGCCCCCGATTGCAAAATGGTGATGCAGATTTTGCATATGGGCTCCTTGGCCGCCAATGACCAACCGGTTGCGCCCTCGCCCATTAAGTCTCGCATCTCGCGCACGCCGCCTGTCGAGCTGGACGCAATGGGGCTAGAAAAACAAATCGCCGACCACGCCGAATGCGCCCGCCTGGCCAAACATGCTGGCTATGATGGCGTCGAGATTATTGGTTCGGCTGGCTATTTGCTGTCGACTTTTTTGGTGGAGAAAACCAACCAGCGTACCGACGACTATGGCGGTACATATGAAAACCGCATGCGCTTTCCCCTCGAAGTGGTGCGCCGTGTGCGCGAGGCTGTGGGCGAAGACTTTATCGTTGTGTTCCGCATCGCGGCCATGGACATGCTGCAAGGCGGCATGAGCTGGGACGAAGTCGCTGAGCTATCGAAAGAGCTAGAAAAAGCCGGCACCAGCATTATCTCCACTCATTTTACTTGGCACGAAAGCGCCGTGCCAACCATTGCCACCATGGTGCCGCGCGCCGCCTTTACCTCGGTAACGGCTCGCGTGCGCAAGGAAGTGTCGATACCTGTCATCACCTCCAACCGTATCAACATGCCGCAAGTGGCCGAAGATGTTCTCGAGCGCGGCGATGCCGACCTTGTATCGATGGCCCGCCCGATGTTGGCCGACAGCCAATTTATGGCCAAAGCGGCTGACGATCGCGCCGATGAAATCAACACCTGCATCGCCTGCAATCAGGCTTGTCTCGACCACACCTTCGGCGGCAAGACCACCAGTTGTTTGGTTAATCCACGTGCCTGCCATGAGACCATTTTGAAATATGAGCCAACGCAGAACGCCAAAACCATCGCCGTTATTGGCGCCGGGCCTGCGGGCCTTGCCTATGCCACCACGGCGGCCGAGCGCGGACATGACGTTACTTTGTTCGATGCCAGCTCCGAGATTGGCGGGCAGTTCAACCTCGCCAAATTAGTGCCGGGCAAAGAAGAGTTTTACGAGACGCTGCGCTATTACGGTAGAATGATTGAGAAGCTCGACATTACGTTGAAGCTCAACACCCGTGCCGAAGCCGATATGCTGGGCGATTTTGACCATGTGGTCGTCGCCACAGGCATCCGCCCCCGCGTGCCAGATATGGAAGGCATTACCCACGAAAAAGCCGTCAGCTATATTGACGTGTTGAAAGGCCATAAACCCGTTGGCAAACGGGTGGCTATTATGGGCGCGGGCGGCATTGGCTTTGATGTCGCCGATACGCTGTCGCATGATGGCCCTTCCGGCGCTTTGGATATTGATGTCTTCGCCAAAGAATGGGGCGTCGACTTTAAAAACCACCCGCGTGGCGGCGTCACCGGCATCGAGCCAGAGGTGGCCAGTGCCGATAGAGAGATTTTTCTGATGCAGCGCAAAGACACAGCCGTTGGCAAAGGTCTGGGCAAAACCACGGGCTGGACGCATCGGCTAACTTTGGCGCGGCGCGGCGTAAAAATGCTCAATGGCATTGATTACCAAAAAATTGATGACCGCGGTCTGCACATCACCCGCGATGGGCTACCCGATATTCTGGAAGTCGATACGGTGGTGATTTGCGCCGGACAAGAGCCTTTGCGAACCTTATATGACACGCTGGAAGCCAATCATCCGTCCGTGGAGCTGGTTGGTGGGGCTTATGAGGCAGCCGAGCTGGATGCCAAAGCGGCGATTAAGCAGGCCTGCGAATTGGCGGCGGCAATTTAGGCTTTATTGCGTCGTTTCGATGTTGAGCTGGCCTGCCAGCCCCGCCGTGCGATGCACCGTAATGGCCTGATATTGCGGCGATTGCAGCATATCTGCCATATGCTTTTTGCTGGGATAGCGCGCAATCATGACGCTGTCCCAAAGCTCGTCTATTTGGCCCACGGTCAAACGCTCAACCTGGCCAGAAAACACAGCCTCTCCGCCAAAACTGTGCAAGATTTGGGTCACCGCCTTCACGTAGAGCGCATAGGCTTGGGCGCCGCTCATGGCTTTTCCATGCAGCTCATGGCCCTCAGGATAGTCGGCGGTTTCCTTAAATTTTAATAGATTCACCATATTTATCGGCTTGCCGTGGTCGGCCTCAAAAAAGCCTTTAAATTGCGCTTTGGTGAGGGTGGTTGCATTTTCAAACTTCATGGAAATCTCCCTTGTTTGACAGAGCGTAAAAACACATGACGCCTATGTCAATTAGGTGTAAATAATCCGAAGAGAGGTTGGCTGCGTAAAAGCTTTAGTAAAAACCGTTCAAGCGACGGAAAATGGCAGCTCCCGCGTTCTATTCGTAATCCGTTATTATTATAAAGAGACAAACATGGCCTTTGATCCTGAAAACCACGACACCCAAGACATTGTTGCACGCCCCGCGAAACGAGGATTTGGTGTGAGCCGCGCTATTCTTACCTCTCTTGTGGTTATCCTTGGGATTACTGCTTGGTTGATGAGCGGTATTATGTCGGAAAATTCAGAGCCCTTGGAAATGGCCAAACCATTGTTTGATGTCAACCAACCGACCGCCCGCTTTAAAGTCGTGGTTCAAGAACTCAAAGCCGAGCCTTTTGCCAATAAAATCAAACTGCAAGCCCGCACCGAGGCCGATAAAATCGTGACCGTCTCTGCCGAAACGGGGGGAACGATTACCGCCCTGCCCGTTGAAAAAGGGTCCTTCGTGCAAAAAGGCCAGACCGTATGTCAAATCGATTTCGGCGCCCGCCAAGCCCAGCTCGACCAATCGCGGGCGTTGCGCGATGCCCGCAAAATCGAATATAACGCGGCCGAAAAACTCAACAAACAAGGCCACACTTCCAAAAGCCAATTGGCCAGATCGCGCGCCTCTTATGACGCGGCTGTCGCTGCCGTAAAAGGCGCCTTGGTTGAATATAATCGTACCAAAATTAAAGCCCCCTTTGGCGGTATTTTGGATACGCAGCCGGTAGAAATCGGCCATTTCATGAGTGTCGGCCAACCTTGCGGCACGATTATTGATAAAGACCCGCTGCTGATTGTGGCGCATATCGCAGAAAACCACGTCAAACACATCGAACGGGGCGCGCGGGGCACCGCCAAATTAGCCACAGGCGAGACCGTTCGCGGCTTTGTTCGCTATATCGCTGAAACGCCCAATATGGCCACCCGCACCTTCCGCATGGAACTCGAAGTTCCCAATAAAGACCTGAAATTGCGCGATGGCATCAGCGCCGAGTTGCAGCTCAACACAGGCAGTGTTTTGGCGACCCGCATTCCCCAAAGCGTTTTGACTTTGGGCGATAGTGGTCAGCTGAGCGTGCGCGTGGTCGACGGCAATCGCGTCGCCATTCGCCCCGTGAAAGTGATTGCCGATGATCGCGGCGGCGCTGTGGTTGTCGGTTTGGCGGCGTCGGAAAATGTGATTGTTCGCGGTGGCGAATATACGCGAGACGGCCGCGAAGTTGATTTTGAAATCGAACCTGTGACAGCGATGATGAAAAATGGGGCCCAAATCCGATGATGTATAATTTTATTACAGCGGCCATTGGCCGTAGTCGTGCCGTTTTAACCATTTTGGCGGCCTTGCTGCTGGGTGGGCTTGCCTCTTATGTCACCTTGCCGCGCGAAGCCGATCCGGATATTCCCATTCCGATTATTTATGTCGGTCTGGTCTTGCCCGGCATTTCGCCTACCGATGCCGAGCGTTTGCTCGTCAAACCGATGGAGCTGGAGCTGCGCACCCTGACGGGTTTGAAAGAAATGCGTTCCGTCTCGGCGCAAAACTATGGCGCGGTTATCCTCGAATTTGATGTGAGCTTTGATAAAGACCAAGCCCTTTTAGACGTGCGCGAAAAAATGGACCAAGTGCGCTCAGAGCTTCCCTCGGATGCGGAAGAACCCGATATTCGCGAGTTTAACGCCGGCCTATTTCCAGTGATTATGGTCAATCTGACCAGCCCTGGCTCGGAGCGCGAGCTGTTTACCTATGCCACGAAACTAAAAGAAGAAATCTCTGGCATGCCCAGCGTGCTGGAAGCCAAGCTGATTGGCCATCGCGAAGAAGTCTTGGAAGTGGTGATCAACCCTAGCGCCATGGAAAACTACAACATAACCGCCACCGAGCTTTACAATACGCTGGCGCGCAACAACCAATTGGTGCCCGCGGGCAGCATCGACAATGGCAACGGCCGCTTTGCGCTGTCTGTGCCAGGTCTCATCGAAAACGCGGCCGATGTCTATCAACTGCCGATAAAAACCCAAGGCGACGCGGTTGTGCGCCTCAGCGATATCGCCGACATTCGCCGGAGCTTTAAAGACCAAGCCGTGGTGGCACGCTATAACGGCCAGCCAACCATTTCTATTGAAGTGACCAAACGCTTGGGCGCCAACATTGTGAACAGTACCCGCGACGTGCGCAAACTGTCCTTGGCCTTCACCGAAGCGTGGCCGGAAAACATTGAAGTCGATTTCTCGTCGGATATCTCGAGCTTTATTTTTGAAATGCTTGGCTCTCTGGAAATCTCTATTTCCAATGCGATTTTGCTGGTGATGATTTTGGTCATCGCAGCGCTGGGCTTGCGCTCGGCTTTGCTGGTTGGCCTGTCTATTCCCACGTCTTTCCTTGTTGGCTTCCTCATCGTTGACCTTTTGGGCATGACTTTGAATATGATGATTATGTTCGGCTTTATTCTCTCTGTCGGCATTTTGGTCGATGGCGCCATTGTGGTGGTGGAATATGCCGACCGTAAAATGGCCGAAGGCCTAGACCGCAAAGAAGCCTATGCGATGGCTTCCTCGCGCATGTTCTGGCCGATTGTATCCTCCACAGGCACCACGCTGGCCGCTTTTGCGCCGATGCTTTTCTGGCCGGGCGTAAGCGGAAAATTCATGTCGTTTTTGCCAATCACCGTTATCATTTTGCTTTGCGCCTCGCTGGCCACCGCCATGGTGTTCTTGCCGGTTGTTGGCGGTCTCGTGGGCAAATCTGAGCAAGAAGGCGACCCGCTCCTCACCAGCCTTGCGGGCGACAAAAAGCTTTATGTCAGCCAAACCCCGGGCTTTACAGGGCGTTATTTGCGCTTCTTGAAAACCTGCATCAAGTGGCCAATTGCGACGATTTCCATCTCCATCGCCGTTTTGACGGTCGTGGTCATGCTCTATAGCGAGCATGGCGCGGGCGTCGAGTTCTCGGCCGATATTGAGCCCTATCAAGCCAATGTTTTGATCAAGGGACGCGGCAATCTTTCGGTGGAAGAAGCCAATCAGGCAACCATGCGCGTGGAAGAAATCATCTTGTCGACGCCAGGCATTTTGAACGCTTTCGCGCAAGCTGGCCCTGCTCTTGGGAGCGGCGATGGTTCGCGCAATATGGGCGATGGCGAAATGCCAGCTGACCTTATTGGCATGGTGCGCATTGAGTTTACGCATTTCACCACGCGCCGCCCCGCCACGGAAATTATGAAAGACATCACCGAGCGGGCGCGCCGTTTTGCCGGCATTGAGGTGGAAGTCAAAGAACGCGAACAAGGGCCGCCTTCGGGCAAAGGCATTGAAGTGGAAGTGAGCGGGCAAGACCTCGTGCAATTGACCGCGATGTCAGACCGCATTAAGGCCTATTTCAATCGTCGCTCTGACCTCTATCAAGAAGTCGAAGACACGCTGCCTCTGCCAGGCATCGAGTGGAGCTTGGCGGTCGATCGCGAAGCGGCAGGTCGTTTCCAGGCCGATATTTTAACGCTCGGAAATGTTGTTCAATTGGTGACCAATGGTATTTTGGTTGGCCATTATCGCCCCGATGACAGCGATGATGAGATTGAAATTCGCGCGCGCTATCCAAATGACGCGCGCTCGTTCGACCAACTCGACCAATTGCGCGTGCGCACGCCAGCTGGCAATGTGCCGATTACCAATTTCGTGACCCGCGAAGCCTCCGAACGCCGTGACAGCATCGCGCGCGTCGACGGCCGTCGGGTTTTCGAAGTAAAAGCCGCCATGACCATTAATCCAGAGACAGGGCTTGAATATTTGGCCACCGATTTGGAAAACGACTTCTTGCAATGGATCGACACGCAAGAGCTGCCTGCGGGCGTTGGTGTGCGTTTGCGCGGCGCCAATGAAGAAGCCGCAGCCGCCACAGCCTTTCTCGGGCGCGCGATGCTGGCGTCGCTGTTCTTGATGTTCATTATTCTATTGATGCAGTTCAACAGTTTGTATTGCACGCTTTTGACGCTCTCGACCGTGGTTCTATCGACCATTGGCGTATTGCTGGGCATGGTGATTACCGGACAGACTTTCTCGGTAATCATGACCGGCACAGGCGTTGTGGCGCTCGCTGGCATTGTGGTGAATAATTCGATCGTTTTAATCGACACCTATCAGCGCCTGCTGGAAACCGGCATGGAACGCATCGACGTGATTTTGAAAACAGCGGGTCAGCGTTTACGCCCTATCCTGCTGACCACCATCACCACGATGATTGGCTTGTTCCCAATGGCGGTTCAAGTGTCGGTGGATGTGTTCGATCGTTCGGTGCAGTTCAACGAGCCGACCGCGGCTTGGTGGGTGCAGCTGTCGACAGCGATTATTTTCGGATTGGGTTTCTCTACCCTACTGACGCTGATTTTAGTCCCCGTGATGTTGTCCTTGCCGACAACCTTCGGCGAACGCTTCGCGCGTCTTCGAGGCAAAGCCAACCTGCGCGAGCGCATGGGCCAGCTGGATGACGGACATGAAAAGCTAGAACTTTAAGCGGCAGCGTGGCGTCGGTGGCTCAGCCAACTCAGCGGTAGAGCCAAATAGTATAAGACGCACATAGCCGTGAGCGTGATCCATGGGAAGGTGAATAACATCACCGCCATGAAGCCGATGAATAACATCAACGGCAGCACAAAATCACGCCGAATGGTCGACAGTCCCTTGCCCGAAAAAGTTGGAAAATTAACCACCATCAATATGCCGACGAACACGGTGTTGACCAAAATAAACGGCGTGGCGAAAGACATATCTAACAGACCGCCGAGGTGTAAATACATCGGCAACATGACCAGCCCGCCTGCCGATGGGGAGGGAACGCCCATAAAGTAAAAGCTTTTCCACGCGGGGCGGTCCGCCTCTTCCATATCGACATTGAAGCGCGCCAAACGCAAAGCGCAGCACACGGAAAAGATTAAAATAGCCGCCCACCCCACGCGTCCGGTAGATTGCAGCGACCAAAGATAGACCAATAACACGGGCGCAATGCCAAAATTAACAAAGTCGGACAGCGAGTCTAATTGCGCGCCGAGTGGGCTTTCCGCTTTCAGCATGCGCGCCAAGCGACCATCGAACGCATCGAGAAAACCCGCCAGAACAATGCAGAACACGCCCAGCTCAAAGGCGTTGTTCAGCCCCAAGCGAAACGACGTTAAGCCCAGACATAAAGCCAGCAAAGTGACCGCGTTCGGCACAATGCGGCGCAAAGGAAAACGACGGCTGCCCGGGTTTTCCGCTTTCACGGCTTTCGGCTTTTTGCGGCTGACTTTTTTCTGGTTCATCGACTAGCTCGTTATCGTTTTGCGAGGTTTCTCTTTAGATTTCAAATCTGCCAAAACCGTCTCGCCGGAAATCGCTGATTGACCAAGGCTCACCAAAGGCGAGGTGCCCTTGGGCAGATAGACATCGCAACGGCTACCAAAACGGATGAGGCCAAAGCGCTCGCCCGCCACCATGTCTTGGTCTTCATGCGCGAAACACAAAATACGACGCGCCACCAGACCGGCAATTTGAACCACCACGATTTGCTTTTCGTCTTCGGTTTCAATCAGCAAAGACTGACGCTCATTTTTGTCGCTGGCTTTGTCTAAATCGGCGCTTAAAAATTGACCGGTACGATAGAGAGATTTCACCACACGGCCGGTAACCGGCAGACGGTTAACATGACAGTTGAACACATTCATGAACACAGAGACGCGCGTCAGAGCTTCCTCGCCAAGGCCCAATTCAGCGGGCGGCACGGCTTGTGTAATCATGTTCACCACGCCATCGGCAGGCGAAATAACCAGGCCTTTGCGTTGCGGGGTAACGCGAGCCGGATCGCGGAAGAACCACGCACACCAGAACGTGAGAATGACCCCTATCCAGCCGAGAATATCGGCGACAAAAAACAGCAGCAACGTTAGAAAGGCAAAAATCGCGATAAAGCGAAGGCCCTCTGGGTGGATGGGAAATAGAACTGATTTAAGTGCCCGCATGATATGCCTTTCCTTATTCCGCGTCAGCTTCGAGGCTTTTTGCCTCGGGAACCGCCGAAATACCGTCATTGAATAATTTATACACGACAGCGTCTTTCAACGCCTCAAAAGAAGCCACCACAATATTGGCGTTCACCCCAATGGTGCGCCAGCTGTGACCTGCCTCATCGACACTCTCAATGGTCACCCGTGTGACCGCTTCCGTGCCTGTGTTCAAAATGCGGACTTTAAAGTCCACCAACCGCATGCTGCCAATGGTGCTGGCATAGCGTTTTAAATCGCTGCGCAAAGCCATATCCAAAGCGTTGATAGGGCCATTGCCGGTGCCGTGACCTTCGACCGCCTCGCCGTCGATAACCAAAGACACACTCGCCTCAGACACGGTGAGGGCCTCGCCTTCATTCGAAATATTAACGGTATAGCCTTTGACGTCGAAGTAATTCGCCAAGCGTCCTAATTGTTTAAGCGCCAAAAGCTCGAAAGAAGCGCCAACGCCATCATAGCTATAGCCATCCAGCTCTTTGTCTTTCACTTCGCGCAAAATTGCATCCACCGCCGGGTCTTTGGCATCGACCTCGATCTTGGCGCTTTTCAAACGGTCTAGCACATTGCTTTTGCCCGCTTGGTCGGACACCAAAACAACGCGTGCATTGCCCACGCTTTCGGGCGCCACATGCTCGTAAGTCGAGGGGTCTTTCATCACGGCGGAGACGTGAATACCGCCCTTATGCGCAAAAGCCGCCGCGCCCACATAGGGCGCATGGCGGTTTGGCGTGCGGTTTAAAATATCATCCAGCAGCAGCGAGGCGGCTTTCACTTGCGGTAATTTATCCAGCGCAATGCCGGTCTCAAACGCATCGGCATAGCCGGGCTTAAGCAGCAAAGTTGGGATAAGCGACACAAGATTGGCATTGCCACAGCGCTCGCCCAAACCATTCAACGTGCCTTGCACTTGGCGCACGCCAGCGCGAATGGCAGCCAAGGAGCTAGCCACCGCGTTTTCCGTATCATTATGGGTATGAATGCCCAGTTTTTCGCCAGGAATATGTTTCACCACATCGCTTACAATCGCGAACACTTCTTCGGGCAACGTTCCGCCATTGGTGTCGCATAGCACCACCCAGCGCGCGCCCGCATCGGCGGCGGCTTTGGCGCAAGCCAGCGCATACTCACGATTGGCTTTATACCCATCGAAAAAATGCTCGCAATCAATCATCGCTTCTTTATCGCGCGCCAAAATGGCCGCCACACTATCCGAGATGGTCTCTATGTTTTCGGCATTGGTAATACCCAGCGCCACATCAACATGATAGTCCCAACTCTTGGCGACCAGACAGACCGCCTTGGAAGGCGCTTCGAGAATTTGCATAAAGCCGGGGTCGTTTTCGGCGCTGCGCCCTGTCCGTTTGGTCATGCCAAAGGCGGTTAATTTGGCGCCCTCTAGGCCACCCAGAGTTTCAAAAAACTGCGTGTCGGTTGGATTGGCGCCCGGATAGCCGCCTTCCACATAATCGACGCCCAAGGCATCGAGGCTTTGCGCGATTTTTATTTTATCCGACACAGAAAAGTCCACGCCGGCCGTTTGTTGGCCGTCGCGTAGGGTTGTGTCAAAAATATACAGCCGCTCTCGCGCCATCGCTCATTCCTTTAGCTGTTACGCTGCGTCCTTGCCTTGCAGCCGAGCTGTAGCCCTATCATAGCCGATGAGTGGCAGCAAATGCTGCATTTCAGGGCCATGCGCTTGGCCCGTCAAGGCTTGTCGTAGAGGCATGAAAAGGCCGCGCCCTTTGCGCCCTGTGGAGGCTTTTAAGTCGCTCGTCCAAGCCGACCAGCTTTGCTCGTCTAACGGCGCGGCCGGCAGGCAGGCCAGCGCTTGCGCGACATAGTCTGCGTCTTCGGCCTCAATAATCGGCGTAATCGGTCCGTTGATGAGCTGCACCATATCGGCGGCATCGCTCAATAAGGTCAGATTGCCTTTAATGCTATCCCAAAACTCAGCCCCTTCAGGCGCGCCCATGGCTTGCAAGCGCTCGGCCACATCAGCGTAAGGCACCTCGTGCAGAATACGCGCATTGAGGCGTGTGACGTCTTCTGCATCAAAACGCGCCGGCGCACGGCCCAAGCGAGACATATCAAAACCGGCAATCAGCCTTGCCATATCGCGCACCGGCTCAACGGGATCTGCCGTGCCGAGACGCGCAATCAATGAGTTCAAGCTCATCGGCTCGAGACCCTGCTCGCGCAAATCTTGCAGCGACAGCGACCCTAAGCGTTTGGACAAAGCGCCGCCATCGGCAGCCAGCATAAGGGAGAAATGAGCAAAGACGGGAAGCGCGCCACCCAGAGCTGCGATCAGTTCTACTTGCGCGCCCGTATTGGTGACATGGTCTTCGCCGCGAATGACATGCGTGATTTTCATATCCAAATCATCGACCACACTTGGCAAAGTATACAGCCACGTGCCATCGCCGCGCCGAATGACCGGATCGGACAGGCTGGCGGTTTCAATTTTTTGCTCGCCACGCACCATGTCGGGCCAAGAAACGCTGTTGCCGGATAGTTTAAAGCGCCAATGCGGGGTGCGCCCTTCGGCTTCAAAAGCGGCAATCTCCTCGGCGCTTAGCTCTAGGGCCGCGCGGTCATAGACCGGCGGAAGGCCGCGTGCCAATTGGCGTTTGCGTTTGCGGTCCAGCTCGTCTGGCGTCTCATAGCAAGCATAAGCCAAGCCCTGCTCTTTGAGCTGGGTAAACACTTCCTCGTAGCGCGCAAAGCGTTCGGACTGTTTGGCTGTTTCATCGTGGGTGAGGCCCAGCCAGGCTAAATCCGTATGAATGGCTTGCGCGAACTCTGGTGTCGAGCGCGCTTGGTCGGTGTCATCCATCCGCAGCACGAATTGACCGCCTTGCGATTTGGCGAAGAGATAACAAAACAAAGCGGCGCGCGCATTGCCAACGTGCAGACGGCCAGTTGGGCTAGGAGCGAAACGAGTGCGAACAGTCATGTGAAATACTTTCGAAAGAGGCTAGCGCGCATCGCGGAAACCATTGGTAATAGGATAACGGCGATCACGACCAAAGTTGCGATTGCCAATTTTTGCGCCCGGGGCGGCCTGACGACGTTTATATTCCGAGATATATAAAAGGTGCTCAATACGCTTCACGGTCTCGCCATCATGGCCGCGCGCCAGTATCTCTTCAAAGCTCAATTCATCTTCCACCAAAGCGAACAGAATATCATCGAGCTGCTCGTACGGCGGCAGACTGTCTTCGTCCTTTTGATCGGGGCGCAATTCAGCACTCGGCGGCTTGTCGATAATCGTCGGCGGGATAACCTCGCCCTCGGGCCCCAAACCGCCCGCTGGCAGATTTTCATTGCGCCAACGACACAGCTCGAACACTTCGGTTTTATAAATATCTTTGATCGGATTATAGCCGCCATTCATATCGCCATAAAGCGTTGCATAGCCGACAGAAACTTCCGACTTATTGCCCGTGGTCACGACCATCGAGCCGAATTTATTCGACACCGCCATCAGCAAGGTGCCGCGCAGCCGCGACTGAATATTCTCTTCGGTGATATCCGCTGGCATATCCTTGAACAGCTCCGACAAAGCCCCCTCGACAGCGTCTACCGGAGCCGCAATCGAGACATCGTCTAGGCGAATGCCCAATTGTTTGGCGCAAGCTGCGGCGTCCGCAAGGCTTTCCTCGCTGGTGTAGCGCGAGGGCAGCATGATGCAATGCACCCGCTCGACGCCCAGCGCATCCACCGCCATGGCGGCGCAAATGGCGCTATCAATGCCGCCCGAAAGCCCCAAGAGAACGCCGGGGAAGCGGTTTTTCTCAACATAATCCCGCAAGCCCAGAACGGCAGCCGCGTAAATATCTCCCAGCTCGTCTGGGGTTTCGAGATTGGCTGTTGGCGCGCTAATTTGCCAGCCGCTTTGGGTCGCGTGCAAAGCCAAAATATACGTATCTGTGGTCCAAGCCGGGCGCTGCTCGGCCAAACTGCCATCGGCGTTGACGGCAAAACTTGCGCCATCGAACACCAGCTCATCTTGGCCGCCATATTGGTTGACGTAAATTAGCGGCAATCCGGTTTGCTTTGCGCGTGCGCTGGCATGCGCCACGCGCTGCGATTGTTTGCCGCGCTCGAAAGGCGAGCCATTGGGCGAGAGCAGCAGCTCCGCGCCATCGGCTTTTAAATGTGCGCAGACGTCTTCAAACCAAATATCTTCACAAATCGGTAGCCCTACGCGCACGCCGCGCAGCTCGACCGTTTTGGGCAAAGGCCCCGCCGCGAACAGACGTTTTTCATCGAACACCGCATAATTGGGCAAATGATGTTTGTGGCGCACCGCCATTTGGCCGCCATCGGCCACCACCACGGTGTTGTAGAGCTGGCCGTTCTCGACCATGGGCGCCCCAAAAATCAGCGCCGGTCCGCCGTCTGCCGTCTCGGCCACAAGGGTTTCGACCTCGGCTTGGACGCGGGCTAAAAACGCGCGTTTCAGAACTAAATCTTCTGGCGGATAGCCGGTTAAAAACAACTCGCTGGCCAGCACAATATCGGCTTGCGCGGCACGGGTTCGCGCCGCACGCAACAAATCGGCATTGGCGGCAATGGCCCCCAAGGTCGGGTTCAATTGAGCTAAGGCAATTTTCAAAGTTTTTACGCCAGTTTCCATGTCGCTTATGTAGCGCGTGGCGGCGTTTTGGACAAGTAGCAGTCTCTATTCAGAGCGCGAGGGAAAACCGTTGCAAAATTTGGTTTTTAAGGGCGATACTTATCGCTCAAGCGAACCTAGCGATGAGGAACCGTATAATGCTGACGCAAGAAAAATATCAGCGGATGAAGATAGACCGCCGCGCCAATGGCGTTGTTGTGGTGTCTTTGAACCGACCTGAAAAAATGAATGCCATCGACAACCAGCTGCATCACGAGATGATGACCTTCAGCCGCGACTTTGCCGATGATCCTGATTTGCGCGTTTTGGTTTTGGCAGGCGAAGGCAAAGCCTTTTGTGTGGGCGGCGATTTCAGCGCCGATAGCGCCATCGACATGCCAAGCCTCACGGAAGCGCGCCGCATCATCGACCATATTTTAGAATGCGAGAAACCCATTATCTCGGCCGTGCAAGGTTACGCGCTAGGGCTGGGCGCCAATATTGCGCTGTTATGCGATGTCGTGGTAGCTGGACCGGACGCGAAATTTGGCGACACCCATGTGAAAATGGGCATTGGCGCGGGCGATGGCGGACAGCTTATCTGGCCGATGCTCATCGGTGTGAATCGAGCCAAATACTATCTGATGACCGGCGATATGATTGGTGGCAAAGACGCCGCCGATATGGGCTTGGTTGGATTTTATGTCGATGACACAAAAGACCTTATGCCCAAAGCTCTAGAGATTGCCGATAAATTGGCCGCCGGCCCGCCATTGGCGATTGCGGCTTCCAAGGCCGGCGTGAACGCCTATATGCGCGCCGTCTCGGCCAGTGTTATGCCCATCAGCTTGCAGGCAGAAGGCATGACCCTCCAATCTGGCGACCACCAAGAAGCAGTGGCCGCCTTTCAAGAAAAACGACCCACTAAATTTGAAGGAAAATAACATGAGCGATACTCTCCCAAAAAGCTTTCAACAATGGCGCCTTGCCAAACATCCCGATGGCGTACCGACGCCCGATTGCTTCGAGCTGGTCGACACCCCCATGCCAGAGTTGGCCGAAGGGCAAGTGATGATTGCCACGCATTATTTCTCGCTCGACCCGGGCATGCGCGGTCGCTTGAGCGGCGATAGCTATGCGGCGGGTTTGAAAATTGGCGATATGATTGAAAGCGCCGGCATTGGCGAGATTGTTGCCTCGCGCTCCGAGCGCTATGGCGTGGGCGACTATGTTATGGGCGGGCTTGGCTGGTGCGAAGGCAATGTGGTTGCCGACCGCGGTTTGCAAAAACTCGAGCCTTCTTTATTCGATGATAAAGTTTCCATGACCGCCACCATTGGCGTTTTGGGTGTGCCAGGACTAACCGCATGGTTTGGGTTGCAAGATTTGGGTCAGCCCAAAGCGGGCGAAACCTTGCTGATTTCCTCAGCCGCCGGACCTGTTGGCGCCACCACGGGCCAGATTGGCAAAGCCTTAGGGCTCACGGTCGTGGGCATCGCAGGCGGTGCTGAGAAATGCGCGTACCTCACCGAGCTGGGGTTTGACGCAGTGATTGATTATAAACAGGCCAGCGATTTACCGGCAGCGATAAAAGCCGCCTGCCCCGATGGCGTGGATATTTATTTTGATAACGTTGGCGCCGAGATGCTGGATGCCGCCATTTTGAACATGAAACTCAACGGGCGCATCGTGGTGTCGGGGCAGGTTTCGGAATATAACCGCGCGCAACCGCATGGCATTCGCAACACCACTGCCTTCATTACCCATCGCCTGCGGATGCAAGGGCTGGTGGTTTACGACTACCATAAACAATTCGTGCAAGCCCAAGCCGCCATGGCGCAAATGATCCGCGATGGCAATTTGCGCTACACCGAAGACATTAGCGAGGGCATTGGCGATGCGCCCAAAGCCTATGAGGCTTTATTTGCGGGCGCTAATTTTGGTCGTCGCCTCATAAAAACAATCTAAGTGCTTTATTTTTAGCTCTAAAATCCGTATATCAGGCACTCGAACTTTCGAGACACCTCAGGCATAACAAAGGATATTTTCATGGCTTGGACACCGCAAAGCTGGCGCGACTTCCCTATTAAGCAAGTACCTGCCTATCAAGATGGCAAGGCGTTGACCGATGTAGAGGCACGCCTGGCGAGCTATCCACCTTTGGTTTTTGCAGGCGAAGCCCGCAATTTGAAAGCCCAATTGGCTGAAGTGTGCGAAGGCCGTGCCTTCTTGCTGCAAGGCGGCGATTGCGCCGAGAGCTTTGCCGAACACCATGCCGACAACATCCGCGATATGTTCCGCGTGTTGCTGCAGATGTCGGTCGTTCTGACTTATGGCGGCAAATTGCCCGTCATTAAAGTCGGCCGCATTGCGGGTCAATTCGCCAAGCCGCGCTCTGCCGATACGGAAACCATCGACGGGGTGGAACTGCCAAGCTATCGCGGCGACATTATCAACGGCATGGAGTTTGACGAAACCTCGCGCGTGCCAGACCCCGAGCGCCAAATCGCCGCCTATCGACAAGCGGCCTCGACGCTGAATTTGCTGCGGGCTTTCGCTAAGGGCGGCTACGCCGACCTCAATGAAGTGCATCGCTGGAACCAAGACTTCGTTGCCGACAGCCCGCAAGGCGCGCGCTACGAAGAAATGGCGCAAAAAATTGATGAATCCATGGCTTTCATGGCCGCATGTGGCGTCTCGAGTGCGACCACGCCACAAATGGGCATGGTCGACTTTTTCACCAGCCACGAAGCTTTGCTACTTGGCTACGAACAAGCGCTCACTCGCCTCGATAGCACCAGTGGCGACCATTATGACACCTCCGCGCATATGCTGTGGATTGGCGACCGCACCCGCCAGCCAGAGGGCGCGCATGTTGAGTTTTTATCCGGCGTGCAAAATCCGCTGGGTCTGAAATGTGGACCGTCGCTGGAGCCAGATGAGCTGATTACCCTGCTCGATAAACTGAACCCAGAAAACGAAGCCGGACGCATCACGCTGATTGCGCGCTTTGGCCATGACAATGTTGAGAAACATTTGCCAGCGCTCATCCGCAAAGTTGAAGCCGAAGGGCGCAAAGTCGTGTGGTCTTGCGACCCGATGCACGGCAATACCATCAAGGCGTCAAACGGTTATAAAACCCGTCCGGTCGACCTCATCCTCAGCGAAGTGCAGCAATTTATGGCCGTACATAAAGCCGAGGGTACCCATGCGGGCGGCGTTCACTTTGAAATGACGGGCCAAAACGTGACCGAATGTTTGGGTGGCGCGCAGGCGATTTCCGAAGAGGATTTGTCGAGCCGCTATCACACACATTGCGACCCGCGCCTCAACGGCAGCCAAGCGCTAGAACTGGCTTTCTTGATTTCTGAGGGCAATAGCTAGGGTTCACGACTTGGCGGCTAACCCACGAATCCGACGGGTTTTAAAAGCCTTTGTTAATTTGCTAATACTCATGTTTTCAGAACTTGCATCAAAATCGTCAATGAAGACAATGAAGTCATTGTCTGGCTTCAAAACAAAAGAATCGGCTTCTTTGTGAACCGGCTTTCTGTCTACCTTTACTGATACCCTCCAATCTAGAATCCGGAGGTGGTACCATTTTTGACCCTCATTCCTTGAAGAATAAGGCGTGCCGAATATCTTCTCTTTATTGATTATTTCCCGACTGGGTTTATAGCGAAAAGCTACAATTGAAAATGGTTCAATATCAGAGTTGGGACTGAGTAAGTTCTGTCGCAGCTTTTCTTCGAAATGCGATCCAAGGTCAACAGCTTTTAATTCTTTCATTGTTGATATCGATGCGCGCCATAACACAGATAAAATAAATGTCTTCAATTTAACGTAATCAAAGTCAGCATTTTTAAAAACCTGAAGTTCTAAATTCTTATCTGCATGATTGCTGATCAAAGATTGTCTAAAGAAAGTTGCGCCATAGCTGTCATACTGACCTAAATGCTTTTCCGCTCTATCCGACAGAATATTTGGGTCATAAAGTCCAATGCGAGATTTTTTTGTTCTATCGCCAACACTAGACACTATCAGAAGATGGTCACTGCCAGCCTTTAAATCTTCGTACATCCACTTTGGAAAAATATGAGCTTTTACAAGCTTTGTCTCCTCGGGGTAAAGTCGGCAACTCACTGATTTACCCTTTTGGTGGGTAAGGATCTTTGCCATAGCTATTCTTTTCCCTTATCTGCCCATTTTTACCCTGAACAATAACTTCGCCCGAACTATTTTTTGCCAGTTCTCGTGCCCTACTTATAGCTTCAGCCTGCGTGTCATAAGCCGCTGATGCTTTTTTCGCACCTCCGCGTTTAGTTTGCCACTTACCGCCAGCTCTGGGCCCAACAATATAATCATCAGTCATTTAAAAAATCCTTAAATCATAAGAAACCACAATGGCTTCCTCTCATTACGCCGGAAACACAAGTACTAACCGCACGCGCGGCTGTTGGAGCATACGATGCCCTCTTACACGTTCTTAGGTTTTGAGATGGGAAGCCTATGACGTTGATTCAAGGGGTAAAGAGAAAAAACATACACGTCCTAAAGGCAGTGACGCGTCAGGTCGAACTTATGAGAAAGCGACTAGGATTTTTTACCGAGCAGGCCTTCGGCGTCTGTTTGCGATTGCTTGAGCGCTTGCGTGACCAGCTCGCAAGCCGCCGTCATCTCAAGGTTCTCTTCCCCATCGTTTGAAGCTTTTTTGGCGACGTCGCGTGCGATGTAAATCGGATCCCCGAAAACCAGCGAGCGTTGCCCGAAGGGTAACGGCAAACGAGATTTATCCCATGTGCCTGGCACTGGCATCTCGGGCGAGAAACACACACCCACCGGCACAATTGCCGCGCCTGACATGGCGGCTAATTTAACCATGCCGGGGCCGGTTTCAAACACGGGCCCAGGCGGCACATCGGCCGTGGCCAGCACCATTTCGCCGTTTTTCAAATGTTTCAACATGGCGCGAAAGGCTTGGGCGCCTCGTTTTCTTGGATTGGTTTTCTTGCCCGCCGCTTTGCCCGTGCCGGAGCCTTGGACGGACTGATAACCGAACGGGTGGATGACATTGGCAATCACCGCGCCATCGCGCGAGCGCGAGGTCAGCGCCGTGATGGGACTGTGAAACAGCCGCGACATCGGAATGCCTTGAAAATTACGCCCGTGCCAAACCAAAACGATAATTGGCTGACGCGCCAATTGCAGTTGCACGAAAGGCCCATCGCCGGCCACCAACAAGCTCGTGGTCGCCTCGCACAGACGGATATATCGGTTGACCAACCAACCAACCAAACGCAGAGGCCAGGCGACATCTTCGGCGTGGAAATTATGGCCAATGGCGGGAACGGCGTCTTTGCGCACCAGACGTCCGCGCTCCCAGTCTATTTTGGGCAGCTCGACATTGCGCGGATCGATGCGGCGAAAATCAACTTCGCCCATTTTATCGGCTACCGAGCGCGCCGCTTTATTTGCCGCTTGGCGAGCCCGTTGGGTTTGTTTGCGCACCAATTATTCGCCTCGCGGTTGCTTGAACGTGACCATTTCTTCGGCCGCCGTTGGATGAACCGCTACGGTAGCATCAAATTGCGCTTTGGTGGCGCCCATCGTGACGGCAATACCAAAGGCTTGAATCATTTCGCCGCTATCGGGCCCCACAATATGCAGACCCAAGACTTTATCGCTCGCCTTATCAACGATGAGCTTCATCAGCGTTTTCTCATCACTGCCCGAGAGCGTGTGTTTCATCGGCCGAAAGCTTGAGGCATAGACATCAAAATCATGGCCTGCCGCGCGCGCTTCTTCCTCGCCCATGCCGACAGTGCCGATAGGCGGCTGCGAAAAGACAGCGGTCGGGATAATCGAATGGTCGACCTCTTGTGGATTATTATTGAACACGGTCTCGGCAAAAGCGGCGCCTTCGCGAATGGCCACGGGGGTTAATTGCGCCCGCTCGGTCACATCGCCAACCGCGTAAATGCTGTCGATATTGGTTTTCGAACGCGCATCCACCAAAACTTCTTGCTTCTTGCCCGTAGCAACACCGGCGGCTTCTAGCCCCAAATCTTGCGTCAAAGGTACGCGTCCCGTGGCATACATCACCAGACCCGTGGTCTGTTGGCTACCGTCTTGGAAAGTCACTTCATAGCCGTCGCCCTTGGGGATGATCGAGGCGATGTCGCTATTGGTTTTAATGTCGACGCCCTTTTTGGTCATTTCCTCGGCGAGGTGATGGCGAACTTCGTCGTCAAAGCCGCGCAGAATGGTTTCGCCGCGATAGACTAAGCTGGTTTTGGCGCCGAGCCCGTTGAAAATGCCTGCGAACTCCACCGCGATATAGCCACCGCCGACGACGATAATATCGTCTGGCAGCGTTTCGATATGGAACGCTTCATTGGAGCTAATGGCGTGCTCAATGCCCTCAATTTGCGGCATGAAGGGCGTCGCCCCCACGGCGATGAGGATGTATTTGGCGGTAATTTCTTTGCCGTTTAGCAGCACCGTATGCGGATCTTTTAGGGTCGCGCGACCGGTGACAATTTCCACACCGCTTGCCTCTAAGTTACGAATGTAAATCGCATTGAGACGGTCAATTTCTGCATCTTTATTTTTAATCAGCGTCGACCAATCAAACCGGCTTTCGCCCACGCTCCAGCCAAAGCCTGCGGCTTCTTCGAAATCTTCGGCATAATGACTGGCATAGACCAACAGTTTTTTCGGCACGCAGCCGCGAATGACGCAAGTGCCGCCAACGCGAAACTCTTCGGCCACCGCCACTTTGGCACCATGGCTGGCGCTCATGCGCGCAGCGCGTACCCCGCCGCTGCCGGCGCCAATCACAAAGAGGTCGTAATCATATGTCATAGCTGTCCCATTTCTTGTAATCCATCTGTGCCGGCCAATACGGCTGCTGTGGCATAGCCCAGAAACAGACCATGTTCAACAACACCCGGCACATTTAACAAAGCCTGCGCCAAAGCCTCTGCGTCGTTTATCGTTCCCAAAGCGCAGTCATAAATATAGTGTCCGCCATCGGTAATAAAAGGGGCGCCAGCGTCTTTATCGGCGCGCAAAGCCATGGCGCCTGCATTTCCTGTGGCCGCCAAGGCTGCGCCAATGGCGGCGGCGGTGGCGCCATGCGAGAAGATATTCACCTCTACGGGCAAATCAAAGGCACCCAGCGTGGCGACGAGCTTTGTATCGTCGGCAATGACAATCATTTTATCGGAAGCCGCCGCGACAATTTTCTCGCGCAATAAAGCCCCGCCTCCGCCTTTAACCAAGCGAAGCTGCGCATCCAATTCATCGGCGCCATCGACGGTTAAATCGAGGCGTTGCAGCTCATCTAAAGACGCCAGCGGAATATTCAGACTTTCCGCTTGGGCGCGTGTGGCTTCTGAGGTGGGCACGCAGACCACGCTCAAGCCCTCCCCAACCTGGGCGCCCAATCCATCGACGAAATAACGCGCCGTGGAGCCCGTGCCGAGGCCCAGTTTCATGCCATCGCGCACTTCTTCTAGCGCGCGCAAAGCCGCTTTTTGTTTCATTTGCTCAACCGCTGTATCGGGTTGCAGAATTCGCGTCTTCCAACTCATAGGTCACGTTCCTTTTGTATCAGGGCCCAAGCTTCATTTATCGCGGCCATTCGCGCTGTCGCAATATGCATCATTTCGACGGGCATGCCACGCGCTTGCAATTGGTCGGGGTGATTATCGCGCACGGCCGCTAGCCAAGCTTTGCGCACCGCCTCATCTGCCACATGGCGGTCCAGTCCTAGCACCGTATAGGGGTCGACAATCGAGCCATCGTGATGGGCTTGCAGGCGTTTGAAATCGCTGGTGCCAATGTCGAAAATATCGGCCACAATTTCGAGGAATTGCTGCTCGGCCGGGTGCAAAACCCCGTCGGCATAGGCGATGTAAAACAACACATCCAGCACGTCTTCCAGCACTTGCGGACTGTCGGCATAAATTTGCGCCACTTGTTTGGCGTAACTATCAAAGCCAGCCACGTCTTCTTGCGCCAATAAAAACACCCGCTCCATATTGCGTTGTTCGCTCTCGGGCACGCGCATCATGTCTTGCACGGCCTGCACCTCAATGGGCGAGACATCGCCATCGGCGCGGGTCATTTTGGCGGCTAAAGAAATCATCGCAATGGTAAACACAACTTGGCGGTCGCCCAAGCGGTCGAGCGCAAAATGGCCCGCCAATGCGCCAACCAACGCGCCCGGCACACCACCCAAAGCATAGCCTGTCGCTATGCCTGCAATTTTTCCCCAAATGGACATGCGGCCAGTCTAGGCAAGATTCATTATGGCGTGTAGGACAAAATCGGCGACAGCCATTTTTCGCAAAGTGCCAAATCCATGCCCTTGCGTTTGGCATAATCAACCACTTGGTCGCGATCAATTTTGCCGACCCCAAAATACTGGCTTTCAGGATGGGCAAAATACATGCCAGACACAGCCGCGCCAGGCCACATGGCATAGCTCTCGGTCAAGGAAATGCCCGCGTGTTTTTCCGCGTCGAGCAGTTCAAACAAAGTGCCTTTTTCCGTATGGTCGGGTTGGGCCGGATAGCCAGGTGCTGGGCGAATGCCCTTATATTGCTCCTCGATGAGCCCGGTATTGTCGAGCGCTTCGTCGCTGGCATAGCCCCAAAACTGCGTCCGTACCCGTTGGTGCAAGCGTTCGGCAAGAGCTTCGGCCAATCTATCGGCCAAGGCTTTCGACATAATCGAGCTGTAATCATCGCCAGCCGCCTCAAAGCGTTTGGCCACTTCATCTTCGCCGTGCCCTGTGGTGACCGCAAAGCCGCCAATGTAATCGGCGCCATCGGCGATAAAGTCGGATAGCGCAAAATTCGCGCGTTTTTTATCGCCCTCGCCTTTGCGCAGCATTTGCTGGCGCAATGTATGCAAGCGGGCGCGTTCGCGGGTGCGGCTTTCGTCTTCGAACACCACAATGTCGTCGCCATCGCGCGCGGCCGGCCAAAAGCCGATGACGGCTTTGGCGGTAATCCATTTTTCCCCAATCATCTGGTCGAGCATCTCTTGCGCATCTTGGAACAAAGACGTCGCCGCCTCGCCAACCACATTATCTGTCAGAATAGCTGGATAGCGACCATGCAAGTCCCAGCTTTGGAAAAACGGCGTCCAATCGATATAGTCGCGCAGCTCGGCCAAATCGTAATCCTCAAACACTTTCGTGCCGGTAAATTGCGGCTTCACAGGCTGATACCCTTGTTTGGGCGTAAAGGCATTGGCGCGCGCGTCGGCTATCGGGCGGCGCTTGGTTTGGGTGCGTCCGCGCGCATGCGCTTCGGCCATGGCTACGTAATCGGCGCGCACTTCGGCTTGATAGTCCACCTTTTTGTCTTCTGACAACAAGCTACTGGCAACGCCGACCGCGCGGCTGGCATCGGTGACATAGACCGTCTGACCCTTGACATAATTGGGGTTAATTTTAACCGCCGTATGCACTTTCGAGGTCGTCGCGCCGCCAATGAGCAGCGGAATATCTAGGCCTTGGCGTTCCATTTCTGCCGCCACATGGCACATCTCATCGAGACTAGGCGTGATCAATCCGCTCAAGCCGATGATGTCGACATTCTCTTCTATCGCCTTGGTGATAATATCATTGGCCGGCACCATGACGCCCATATCAATGACTTCAAAATTATTGCACTGCAGCACCACACCGACGATGTTTTTGCCAATGTCATGCACATCGCCTTTTACCGTCGCCATTAGCACTTTGCCTTTGGAGCTCGACTTGGCACCGGAGGCGATTTTTTCGGCCTCCATGAACGGCTCAAGATGCGCCACGGCGCGTTTCATCACGCGGGCCGACTTCACCACTTGCGGCAGGAACATTTTGCCAGCGCCAAATAAATCGCCGACTTTATTCATCCCATCCATCAGCGGGCCTTCAATGACATGCAGAGGGCGTTCAACTTGTAGGCGAGCTTCTTCGGTATCTTCCTCGATGAAATCTGCCAGACCACTGACCAACGCATGCATCAGACGATCGCGCACGGGGCCCTCGCGCCATTTCAAATCCACGACTTGTTGCGCGCCCTTTTGGCCGCGATAGGTCTCCGCCACTTCCAGCAATTTATCCGTGCCATCGTCGCGCCGATTGAGCAGCACATCTTCCACCGCCAGCTTTAGCTTCGGCTCAATGTCTTCGTAAATGGCGAGCTGGCCCGCGTTGACGATGCCCATGTCCATACCCTTGCCGATGGCATGATAGAGAAACGCCGAATGCATGGCCTCGCGCACGGGCTCATTGCCTCGGAAGGAGAAGGAGATGTTCGAAACCCCGCCAGAAACGTGGGCGTGCGGCAGTTCTTCGCGAATGCGACCCGTGGCTTCAATGAAATCCATGGCGTAATTATTATGCTCCTCAATGCCCGTTGCCACGGCAAATACATTGGGGTCAAAAATAATATCTTCGGGCGCAAAGCCAATTTTATCGACCAGCAAATCATACGATCGTTTGCAAATCTCAAACTTGCGCTCCGCCGTATCCGCTTGGCCGTCTTCATCGAAAGCCATGACGATAACCGCCGCGCCATAGCGTTGGCACAGGCGCGCCTGCTCGAAAAATGGCGCTTCGCCCTCTTTCAAGGATATGGAATTGACCACTGCCTTGCCTTGCACGCATTTCAAACCAGCCTCGATAATCGACCATTTGGAGCTATCAATCATCACCGGAACTTTGGCAATATCGGGCTCAGTCGCGGCTAGGTTGAGAAAGCGCACCATGGCGCCTTGGCTGTCGAGCATGCCTTCATCCATGTTCACATCGATAATCTGCGCGCCGTTCTCGACTTGCTGACGCGCAATCTCGAGCGCCGTATCGTAATCGCCCTCGGTGATGAGGCGGCGGAATTTTGCCGAGCCCGTCACATTGGTGCGCTCTCCGATATTCACGAAAGGAATTTCGTCGGTCAAGGTGAACGGTTCCAAACCCGACAAACGCATGCGCCTTGGCACATCTGGGATGACCCGCGGGACATTGGCTTCGGCAGCGGCCGCAATGGCCGCAATATGATCTGGCGTCGTGCCACAGCAACCGCCCAGAATATTGACCAGACCGGAGCTCGCAAATTCACCAACAATCGTGGCCATTTCTGCGGCTAATTGATCATATTCGCCAAATTCATTCGGCAGACCCGCATTCGGATAAATGCAAACATTGGTATCCGCAATGCGCGCAATCTCGGCCACATAGGGACGCATTTCATCGGCACCAAGCGCGCAGTTCAGCCCCACCGCGAACGGTTTAATGTGGCGCAGGCTATTCCAAAATGCTTCCGTGGTTTGGCCCGACAAGGTGCGGCCCGAGCGGTCGGTGATGGTGCCCGAAATCATAATCGGCAAGGTGATGCCGATCTGCTCAAACATATCTTGCACGCCGTGCACCGCCGCTTTGGCGTTGAGCGTGTCAAAAATTGTCTCAACCAAAATAATATCGGCGCCGCCTTCGATGAGCGCTTTGGTGGCTTGCGCATAAGCCTCGCGCAATTCATCGTAGGTCACATTGCGATAACCGGGGTCATTGACCTCGGGCGAAATAGACGCTGTGCGGTTGGTTGGCCCCAAGGCGCCCGCCACATAGCGCGGCCGCGACGGGTCTTGCGCCTCCATGGCATCGCACGCTTGGCGCGCCAATTTGGCCCCCTCGACGTTCAGCTCATAGGCCAGGTTTTCCATATCATAATCGGCTTGGGCAATGGTTGTGGAGGAGAATGTATTGGTCTCCACAATATCGCTACCCGCCTCGAGATAGGCGGTATGAATATCGCGAATAATATCCGGCTGGCTCAGCGACAGCAGGTCGTTATTGCCAATCACATCGGTATGATACTCGGCAAAGCGCGCGCCGCGATAGGCGGCTTCGTCTAGCTTGTGACGCTGGATCATCGTGCCCATGGCGCCATCCAACATTAGGATACGCTCTTGGGTCAGCTTATTCAGCGCTTCAATACGGCTCTCGCGGGTCCAATTCATGGCTTAACTTTCTTGCTTTAAAGGGGCGCCCAATTGCAAAATTCGACATACGGCAAAGGTCAAATCCGCTTGATTGAGCGTGTAAAAATGTAAGTATTCGAGGCCTTCTTCCAGCAGTTTACGGCATTGGTCAACTGCGACAGAGGCGCCGATATGTTTGCGGGTATCCAGGTCTTCGTCTAGGCCTTGATAAAGCGCAACCAGCTCGTCCGGCATATGCGCACCGCACGCGTCGGCCATGCGTTTGGCGCCTACAAAATTGGTCGTTGGCATAATGCCCGGGATGACCGGAATGGTGACATGAGCCGCCGCCAGCGCATCGCGAAAGCGCAAATGCGCTTCTGTATCAAATACAAATTGCGTAATCGCACGGGTCGCGCCTGCGTCAATTTTGGCTTTCAACAAATCAATATCGTCGCTCAGGGCGCGTGATTCTGGATGCTTTTCCGGGTAGGCACTAACCGTAATGTCAAAGCCGCCGCGTTTGGCTAGCGCTTCGATGAGCTCCACCGAGCCGCTGTAGCCATCGCTATGGGCAGAGAACGCGCCCATATCGGGCATGTCGCCCCGCAGCGCCACAATGTGCTTTACCCCTGCGGCGGCATAATCATCCACCACGCTGTCGACCTCGGCTTTGCTGGCCGCCACGCAAGTTAGATGGGCGGCTGGCTTTAGGCTGGTCTCGTCGATAATGCGCTTGACGCAAGAATGCGTGCGGTCGCGCGTGGAACCGCCAGCGCCATAGGTGACCGATACAAAATCGGGGCCCAGCGGCGCCAAACGCGAGATATTATGCCAAAGCTTATCCGCTGCCGCCTCTGATTTGGGCGGGAAAAATTCAAAACTAATCGCGGTCATACTGGTTTCCTATTGTCTGCGGGGGGCTCATTTGGTTTTTGGGCTTGCCACATAGCTACCGTTAAATCTTGCGCGCCCTCGGAGGCCTCGGGCGATAACACTTGCGTCTCGCCGATCTGCAGTCGGCTTTGGGTCAACATGGCGCGCATGTCGCCATCGTCAAAACCAAGCCGGCGATGGGCGTGATCTTCGCGCAGGCTTTCCATTTCATGCGGGCCAAAATCGGCAATCAATACGCGCCCGCCCGGTACCAAAATGCGCGCCGCTTCATTCAGCGCGCGCTGCGGGTCGTCGAGGAAGTGCAGCACTTGATGCAAAATCACCACGCTAGCGACATTGTCTTCTAGGGGCACATTGGCGCAATCCCCTTGGCGCACCTGACAATTTTTTGCGCCCACTTCGTCTAGCTTGCTGCGCGCCAGCGTTAACATGTCTGCGCTGACGTCAAAGCCGATGGCGCGCTGCGCCCGATGGCCAAAAATCTCGAGCATACGCCCCGTGCCGGTTCCCAAATCAACCAGCAGTTCCATATCGCCCGCATGGCTCTCAAGGTGGTGCGCCATTATTTCTTCCACGGCCGTTTCAGGAATATGACGGGCGCGCAACTCATCCCAACTGGCGGCATTGGCAGCGAAATAATTTTGCGCCCGCTCGGCGCGCAATTGTCGGACTTCGCCAAAGCGCTCGCGGTCGCGCAAAATATCATGATCGGAATCGGGAATATGGCGGATGATTTGCGCCAAAACATCGGAAACGGGCGCGCCCTCATGCAGCCGATAAAACACCCAACTGCCTTCGGGGTAACGCTGCACCAGACCGGCGTCGGCCAATAGCTTTAAGTGTCGCGAAATGCGCGGCTGGCTTTGCGATAGCACCTGCGTCAGCTCAGACACGGTCAACTCCCCAAGCGCCAAAATGGCGAGGATGCGAAGCCGGGTGGGTTCTCCCGCGGCACGTAGGGCGGATAATAACTGTTCCATAAGCATTTTATACATAAACATATCCTTATATGTCAAGCCTCAAGCCGATAAATCCCTAAATATATCGGTGTTTAAAAACCATAGTGGCGAAAAAACGCCTTTCCCCTCTTTTCCAACGGCTCAAATAGGCCTAGCGTCTAAGCTCACAAACGGAGCGACCCTAAATAATGAAACGCATTCAAAACCTACTTCTCACCAGTTTGATAGCGACCAGTCTCGCGGCTTGTGCCAGCTCGGACGCTTTAGAGGCGGCCAGTAATGTGGATCGCGACCCATATGAAAAATTCAATCGTAAAATGTTCGCGGTTGAGCAGACCCTGGATGCCTATGTGTTAAAGCCTGTGGCCAAGGGTTACCTCTATGTGCCGCAACCGGCGCGGCGTTCGTTTCGCAATTTTTTGAACAATCTCATTTCGCCCGTCACGCTGGCCAATGATTTATTTCAAGGCGAGATGGAGCGAGCCAGCACCACCGCGCTGCGCCTTGGCATCAACACAGTCATCGGCATCGGCGGCCTATTCGACCCCGCCACTCGGCTTGGGCTAGAGCGCCATGAAGAAGACTTTGGCCAGACTTTAGCCACCTATGGCGTAAAGCCAGGCCCGTATTTATATGTTCCGATGCTTGGCCCCTCGCCGCCTCGCGATTTATTCGGCTGGGGCTTCGATTGGCTGTTTGACCCCGTCACTTACGCAAGCAGCGACGACCTGACAGGCCCCATTTTGCGCTATACGCTCGATGGCATCGACGCGCGCGCCACCAACCTTGGCATTATTGACGAGATTGAACGCAGCTCCATCGATTTTTACGCTACAGTTAGAAGCCTGTATCGGCAAAACCGAGACAGCGAAATTAACAATGGGGTAACCAACCTCGACGACTTGCCAGACATCGACGACCTCGATGACCTCGATGACTTAGACGATTTTTAGGAGCCACCCCATGCGCATGACATTTAAAAGCCTCGCCGTTTTCGCCCTGTTTCTAATGCCCCTATCGGCTTCGGCGCAAGCCAACGCTCCGGATTTGGCCAAGGCTCAAGCCTTTGTCACGGCGCTGACCGATGATGCGATTGTCATTCTATCTGGCGAAACCACCCGCGCGGGCCGCGAGGCCAGTTTCTCTAAATTGCTCAATGAAAAGGCCAATATGCGCCGTATCGCGCGCTTTACGCTGGGACAATTTGGACGCAAAATTTCCAAGCCAGACTTTGAAACCTACCAAGCCCTGCTCAATACATTCATCGTCAAAGTCTATGCCAATCGCCTCGGCGAATATTCCGATGAGAAAGTTATCGTCGGCAAAGCCCAAGCGAAAAAGAAGAACGTCATCGTGAGCAGCCGAATTGAATTTGCCAATGGTCGCGACCCGATTGATATCGACTGGTGGCTGCGTCTCGAAAAAGATGGCAGCTTCACGCTGTTTGACGTCCGGGTTCTGGGCGTTTGGATGGCCCAAGAGCAGCGCGATAGTTTCGCGTCCGTGCTGAAAAATAACAAAGGCGACATCAACGCTTTGCTGACGCATTTGCGAAATAAAATATCTTCTGACCCCAACGACAGCTAAGCCCAACCCGAAGGCCGTTTGAAAATAAATATCTTTTCTTGTTGCGAATAATTATCAATAGCACTATATATGCGAATGATTATTATTTACAGGACGGAAAAATGACATCTCAAATTAGACCTTACCTAACGCTCTCAACCCTTCTCTCTCTCGCCCTTAGTGTTTCCCCCGCCGCGGCGCAAAGCGCCTCGAGCGTGGATGAGGTGGTTGTCACGGCCAGCTCCAACAACCGCGCGTCGGCGCTAAAAATGCAAGTGCCGCTTATCGATGTGCCGCAAAGCCTATCGATTATTGATGGAACCGAAATGAAGCAGCGTGGCTTTCGCGAGCTTGGCGATATCGTTCGCTACACGCCTGGCCTTAGCACTTCGCAAGGCGAAGGCCACCGCGATTCCATTGTTTTTCGCGGTGTGCGCTCGACAGCCGACTTCTTTTTAGATGGCGTGCGCGATGACGTGCAATATTATCGCCCGCTGTATAACCTCGAGCAGGTCGAGATTCTGCGGGGGCCCAATGCGCTGTTGTTTGGCCGCGGTGGCACGGGCGGCGCGGTCAATCGCGTTAGCAAAAAAGCCAGCCTAGGCACACAGATGCGCGATGTCGACTTCAAGCTAGACAGTTTCGGCGGCACGCATTTCGCAGCTGATATAAACCTACCGACCGGGAAAAATGCCGCGCTTCGCCTCAACGCCTATGCGGAAACTCTGGAAAACGACAGAGACTTTTATGATGGCGAGCGTAGCGGTTTTAACCCAAGCTTGAAACTTAGCCTCAGCGAGCAAACCACTTTGGACCTTTCTTATGAGCGCATGGACCACGAGCGCTTCATCGACCGAGGCATTGTGACCGATCGCGAAACGGGAGCCCCGGTTGCGCGCCATCGCGACACGGTGTTTGGCAGTGCCACAGACAATATCAGCACGTTGGAAGGCGATGTATTGCGCGCTTCGCTCTCGCGCCGCTATTCGCAAAACACCAAGGGTTCAATGAGCTTGCATTATGGGGACTATGAAAAGACCTATCAAAACCTCTACGCCGATGGCTATGACGCCGACGCCAATACCGTAACCCTAAAGGGCTACAAAGACCCGACAGAGCGCACGAATATGATTGTCTCTGGTTATATCCTCCACAAACGAGACGCGGGGGGGCTATCGCACAGCCTTTTGCTGGGCGGCGAATATGTCGACACGCAATCGGACAACCATCGGTATAATCCGACCTTTTCCTCGAATGGGGCGACCTCGGAAAGCTTTATCATTGCGCCTCAATTGGATTTAACGCAAAACGCATTGGGCGCCGCGACCAGCGTAATTTTTTCCGATGATTTGAAAACCCGCACGCAGACGCAAATCAGCGTTGCCTCGGTGTTTTTGCAAGACCAGATTGGCGTCACCGACAGATTACAAGTCCTACTGGGCGCGCGCTTTGACAGTTTTGACATCACCGTACGAGACACGCTGGACCCATCGGCCATTACGGCACAATCGCGCAAAGACGAGGAAGTATCCCCTCGGGTGGGGCTGATTTACAAGCCACAACCCCATGTCTCGGTTTATGCCAGTCACAGCGAGAGCTTTTTGCCACGCTCCGGCGAGCAGTTTAAAAAGCTCCAAGAAAGCGCTGCTAAACTCGACCCGGATGTTTTTGAAAATGCAGAAATTGGTGTGAAATGGGATATTTCCCGCGAGCTAAGCTTTGCCGCCAGCTTCTTCGATAGCGAACAGACGCAAGCTAAAGACGACGGCAGCGGCCAGATTTCGACCATCCAAGGCCTGCGCGTCGATGGCTATGAATTGGAACTAAAGGGCCAAGTGTCGCCCGATCTGGAGCTAAGCCTTGGGTTTACCTCTCTCGACGGAAAAACCAAAACCGGCGTCACCCCCCGCGAATTGCCCGAGACGCAATATTCAGCTTTCGCCCAATATCAAGCCAACGAAAGGCTGCTTGTCGGCTTTGGCTTCACCTATCAAGACGAGGCGCTCATCAAGGATGGTTCCACCGCCTATCTGCCGGATTACACGCGGTTTGATGCCTCGGTTTCTTATGCTGTATCGCCAGACACAACCCTTCGGGCAACGCTCGAAAACCTGACGGATGAAGACTATTACCCGCATTCGCACGGCACCGACCAAGTAAGTGTTGGCGAGCCGAGGAACGCGCAAGTGTCTCTCACGCGCAAGTTTTAACGCGCTTAAAAAACGTCGAAAAAAAAGCCCCGGTGCAAACGGTTTGCATCGGGGCTTTCTCTTATCTCGCGAATTGTTTGTATTTGATCCGCTTTGGCACTTCGGCATCGGTGCCGAGGCGGCGTTTTCTATCTTCTTCATATTCCGCGTAATTGCCTTCAAACCACTCCACATGACTGTCGCCTTCAAAGGCCATAATATGCGTAGCGATACGGTCGAGGAACCAACGGTCATGGCTGATGATAACGGCGCAGCCAGCAAAATTATCTAGCCCTTCTTCGAGCGCGCGAAGCGTCTCTACGTCTAGGTCATTGGTCGGCTCATCGAGCAGCAGCAAGTTCGAGCCCGACTTCAGCATTTTGGCGAGATGCACGCGGTTGCGCTCTCCCCCCGACAAAAGGCCAACTTTTTTCTGCTGGTCGCCGCCACGGAAATTGAACGCGCCCACGTAAGCGCGCGAATTCATCTCGCGATTGCCCAGTTCCAAAATATCATTGCCGCCAGAAATTTCTTCCCAGACGGTTTTCTCATCCGCCAGCGAATCGCGGCTTTGGTCGACATAGCCCATCACGGCCGTATCGCCCACACGAAGCGCGCCGCTATCTGGCGTCTCGCCCCCCGTTAACATTTTAAACAGGGTGGTTTTACCCGCGCCATTGGGCCCGATAACCCCAACAATACCGCCCGGCGGTAGCGTGAAAGATAAATCATCGATGAGCAGTTTCTCGCCAAAGCCCTTGGTCAGGTTTTCGCCTTCCAGCACAATGCCACCCAAACGTGGGCCCGATGGAATGGTGATTTGCGTACGGCCCACTTCTTCGCGGCCTTGGTTTTCCAACAGTTCTTCATAGGCGTTAATCCGCGCCTTGCTTTTGGCTTGGCGCGCTTTCGGGGACTGGCGAATCCAGTCCAACTCATTGGCCAGGGTGCGTTGCTTGCTGTCGTCCTCGCGCGATTCTTGCTCGAGGCGTTTTTGTTTTTGTTCCAGCCAATTGGAATAATTGCCCTCGTAAGGCAGCCCTTGGCCGCGGTCTAGCTCCAAAATCCAGCCGGTAATTTGGTCCAAGAAGTAGCGATCATGGGTTACCAAAACAACCGTGCCGCCAAAATCTTCTAGGTGATGCTGCAACCAAGCCACGGTCTCGGCGTCGAGATGGTTGGTCGGCTCATCGAGCAGCAAGAGGTCTGGCTTTTCGAGCAGCAACTTACAAAGAGCCACGCGGCGCTTTTCGCCACCCGAGAGATTTTCCACCGAAGCGTCGCCGGGAGGGCAACGCAACGCGTCCATGGCTTGCTCGACCTGTGCGTCCAAATCCCAGAGGTTTTGCGCGTCAATCTGGTCTTGCAAAGAGGCCATTTCTTCGGCCGTTTCGTCGGAGTAATTCATCGCCAAATCATTATAGCGCAGCAAGAGAGCCTGCTTTTCAGCCACCCCCTCCATTACATTGCCGAGCACGTCTTTGTCTGGGTTGAGCTGCGGTTCCTGTTCGAGATAGCCAATTTTGGCGCCTTCGGCAGCCCATGCCTCGCCCTGATACTCGGTGTCGACGCCGGCCATAATTTTCAGCAAGGTCGATTTACCCGAACCATTGACCCCGACAATGCCGATTTTAGCACCTGGGAAAAACGAGAGGCGCACTTCTTTTAAAACCTGTTTGCCACCGGCATAGGTTTTGGACAATTTATCCATCACATAAACATATTGATACGCAGCCATTTTCTTCCCCTTTTCAGATGATGACTTTTTGCCAGTTTTAACGAGCACTGGCAAGGCGCGTCTGTCTCGCCCGCCCAAAACCTCAGGCAAACGTCAAAAGGCCCCACCCCTCAAAAAAGAGGCAGAGCCTTTTTTAAAAATCTCGCGAAGAAGGGTCTAGAAAATGACCAGAGCCTCGCGCACGATAAGGATGAGCAGCGCCACCCAAGACAGCAAGAAAATGCCAAAGCGCAGCAGCACGACGTTAACCGTGGCTTGCACCAGCGAATGCACCACGCGGATGATCACAAACGCCCAAGCGGCGTTTACCGCCATGGCATCGACGTGACCCGCTACCGCAATAACCAGAGCAATCGCGTAAAACAAGGTCGGTTGCTCGAACAGGTGATTGTAATTATCGGCGATACGGCGCACTTCCGATGGCAAATAACTCATGCCCACGGGATGGCCCATTTCGGCTTCGGGAATTTTTGCCTTGCCAACGGCTGGAATGCGCGTGGCATACATCCAAATCATCATCACACCGCTCCAAAGGCCCAGTGCCACAACAGGTTGTAGAATTGCAGAAGCTTCCATTTTCTCCTCCTATAAAAGCATGCCCTAAGTTTGCGCCGCTTCGAGCGACGATAGCAAGTCGTTCGTGTCGGTTTTTCTAAAACAAAGCCACAGCTTCGCGCACAAGAAGCACCAGCAGCACCGCCCAAGACAGCATAAAAATGCCAAAGCGCAGCAGCACGATGTTGACCGTGGCCTGCACCAAAGAATGGACGACACGAAGCGCAACAAAGCCCCAAGCACAAGCCACCGCCAACGCATCGACATGGCCCAGGGCGGCGATCAGCAAAACCACCGCATAAAACAGGGTCGGTTGCTCGAATAAGTGGTTGTAATTATCCGCCACGCGGCGCGCCTCGGTGGGGAAATACGCCATGCCCGACGGATGCGCCTGCTCCGCTTTGGGAATGCGGGTTGTCGGCGCCGCTTTTAGCCGCGCTCTGGCCAGCCAAAGCATGACCACCCCGCTCCAAAGGCCCAAAGCCACGGCGGGCTGTAAAATTGCACTGGGTTCCATGTCTGTCTCCTATCTTAAATTAGCACATGAAGTCTGCGCCGCTTTGCGCCATGATGGAAGCCTGTTCGCAACCAATTTGGAAGCCCACATGTCTGACATTACGATTTTCACCGCCCGTGCCATTCACACTATGGAGCCCAGCCTGCCCCACGCCACGGCCATTGCCGTGCGCCAAACAGACGACGGACAGGCACAAATTTTAGAAGTCGGCACGCTAGACAGCTTGCAGCCATGGATGAGCCGCCATAAGCACACGATAGATGAGCGTTTTGCCGATAAAGTGATTATGCCGGGTTTCATTGACCCACATTTGCACCCCAGTATGGCGGCGGTTATTTTGCCCATGCAATTCATTACCGCGCTGCCTTGGGATTTGCCGTGGGAAAAAGTGCCGGCCACAAAATCGCATGAGGCCTATCTGGAACGCCTCGCCAACTTGGCCAATAGCGATAGCGAAGAGGCGTTTTTTACCTGGGGCTATCATCGCAATTGGCATGGCGATATTACCCGCAAACAATTAGACGAAGCCTGCCCTGAGCGCCCTGTTGTGGTTTGGCATCGCTCGTTTCATGAGGTGATTTTAAACAGCGCCGCGCTAGAGCATTTCGGCCTCAACAATAATGAGGTCGGCGCGCATCCGCAGATTAAATTAGAAGACGGATTGTTTTACGAAAACGGCTTGCGGCTGGCGATCAACGCGTTGAACCCGGTAATTATGTCGCCAGAGAAATTTGGCCTTGGCATGCAGCGCCTCAAGCAAGTCGCGCATTTTGGCGGCCATACGTTGCTTGGCGATATGGGCATTGGTATTTTTAATTTCGAGATGGAATGGCAAGCCGCGCTGGGATTTTTCAACACAGACGACACGCCGTTTCGGGTGCATTACACGCCCAATATGCTAGCCCTGGCACACGATGGAGACTACGCCCGCGTGGAAGCAGAAATGGCGGCCTATCCAGATTTAAACAGCGACAAATTATTCTTTACCGACCATGCAAAACTATTCACCGATGGCGCGTTTTTCTCGCAATTGATGATGGTCGGCCAGCCTGGCTATCTCGATGGCCATGAGGGCGAATGGATGATGGTGCCAGAACGATTTGAAGAAGCGGCACGGCTTTTATGGCTCAAGGGCTATAAAATTCACGTCCATTGCACCGGCGACATGGGGCTAGAGCTGGCGCTCGATACGCTGGAGAAATTGCAAGACGAAAAGCCGCGTTTCAACCACCGCTTTACGATTGAGCATTTTGGCCTCTCGACGCCCGAGCAAGTGCGCCGCATGGCCAACCTTGGCGCCATTGCCTCGGTGAACGTCTATTACCTGCACGAGCTGAGCGAGATTTATGCGCGCGACGCGATTGGCGAAGAACGCGCTTATTCGATGGCGCGGCTTGGCACGCTGAAACGGAACAACGTGCCTTTCGCGCTGCATTCCGATTACACAATGGCGCCTGCCTTGCCGCTGAACTCGGCTTGGGTGGCGGCGACGCGCGAAAATGAGGCTGGCAAAATTGTTGGCGAAGGGGAATGCGTGCCACTTTATGATGCGCTGAAAGCCATCACGCTGGATGCCGCATATGTGCTGGGCCTGGAAAATGAAGTCGGCAGCTTGCGGGCTGGCAAACGGGCTGATTTCACCGTGCTGGAGCAAGACCCATTTGAGGTGGGCGCACAAGGGCTGCGCGATATTCCCATTTGGGGAACCGTGTTTAACGGCGTGCCGTATCCAATTGAAAAACCCTAATGCTGCCGCTGACGATATTGGGCGGCTATTTGGGCGCGGGCAAAACCACGCTGATCAATCGGCTATTGGCCAACCCGCCTGCCGCCTTTAAAGGCAAACGCCTGACCATTTTGGTCAATGATTTTGGCGCCATCAACATCGATGCCGAGCTGATTGAAGCGCATGATGGCGACACGATTTCGCTGGCCAATGGCTGCGCCTGCTGCCAATTGCAAGATGATGCGCTGCAGCAATTGCAGCAATTGGCCAAAAGCGACACACGCCCCGACCATGTGTTGATTGAGGCCAGCGGCGCCGGAGAACCCGCCCGCCTTGCTTATCTCGGCTATGGCATCCAGGGGCTGCAACTGGCGGGCATTTATGTGGCCATTGACGCCACAACTTTGGCGGCCAAACGGCGCGATAAATTTGTCGGCGGCCTGATCAATCGGCAAATCGCGCAAGCCGATTACTGCCTGCTAACCAAGGCCGATTTAACCGATGACGAAGGCGCCAGCGCGCAACACCTCTTGGCCAGCCTTACCCAAGCCCCCCTCGCGCACCCCAGCGACGAGGTGCTGGCCGACATGCTAACGCTGTCGGCTTCTAGCGCCTTGCCTGATATGGCCGACACCGCACCGCTGTTCGCCGACACGCTGTTCGATACGATGAGCTTCTCGGCACAGGCACCTTTGGATATAGAAAAGTTGACTGTCTTGTTGGACGAAGTGGCGCCCAAACTGGCGCGCGCAAAAGGCCACACGGGCACGCATCGATTGCAATTGGTCGGCGAGCGCTACACGCTCCTCGAAGCGGAACGGCGTGCGCCTGAATTGGTGTTTATTGTAGAAAAAGGAAAGTTGGATTTGGCGGCTTTGACGTCGAGCCTTAAAGCTCTCTCAGAATAAACCAAAGCAAATATTGGTGGGCCCGGCAGGACTCGAACCTGCGACCAATCCGTTATGAGCGGACCGCTCTAACCACCTGAGCTACAGGCCCCAACACCAATACGGCACCTATTATGCGTCTAATTCTGGAAAATACAAACCCGGTTCATGCGAGGCGGCTTCTTCTTCGCTCATTTGCGCATAGGCAATGATGATGACCAAATCTTGTTTTTGCGCCAGACGCGCCGCCGCGCCATTGATGCCGATGGTTTTCGAACCACGTGGCGCCGGTATCGCGTAAGTCGTGAAGCGTCCGCCCGTGTTGATGTTCAACACGTCAACTTGCTCATTTGGCAAAATGCCAGCCTTGTCGAGCCAATCTTGGTCCACCGAAATCGACCCCTGATATTGCATGTCGCATTGGGTCACTGTGGCGCGGTGAATTTTCGCCTTCATCATCGTTAACATCATTGGGAGAGCCTGATTATTCGTACTAAAGTCTAATTATCCAAGAAACTGCGAAGCTTGCGAGACCGGCTTGGGTGTTTGAGCTTGCGCAAGGCTTTCGCTTCAATTTGGCGAATGCGTTCGCGCGTTACAGAGAACTGCTGTCCCACTTCTTCCAGCGTATGGTCGGTGTTCATACCAATGCCAAAGCGCATGCGCAAGACGCGTTCTTCGCGCGGCGTTAGCGAAGCCAAAACCCGCGTAGTGGTGTCGCGCAAGTTCGACTGAATGGCGGCATCAATCGGCAAGATGGCGTTTTTATCTTCGATGAAATCACCCAGCTGACTATCTTCTTCGTCGCCAATCGGCGTTTCCAAACTAATCGGCTCTTTGGCGATTTTCAAAACTTTGCGTACTTTATCGAGCGGCATCGAGAGTTTTTCCGACAGCTCTTCCGGCGTCGGTTCGCGGCCGAACTCGTGCAGCATTTGGCGCGAGGTACGCACCAGCTTGTTGATGGTCTCAATCATATGCACCGGAATACGAATGGTGCGCGCTTGGTCGGCAATCGAGCGCGTGATCGCTTGGCGAATCCACCACGTCGCATAGGTCGAGAATTTATACCCACGACGATACTCAAATTTATCGACCGCTTTCATCAGACCAATATTGCCCTCTTGAATAAGGTCGAGGAATTGCAGGCCGCGATTGGTATATTTTTTGGCAATGGAAATCACCAGCCGCAAATTGGCTTCGACCATTTCCTTCTTGGCAATGCGCGCTTCGCGCTCGCCTTTTTGCACAGTGCGCACGATGCGGCGATAATCCGTGATGTTCAGACCCGTCTCATTGGCCAGCTCTTGAATTTCGCTACGGATGGTTTTCACGTCATCGCGGTTTTTCTGGATGAAGTCTTTCCAGCCCTTGCCCGTCAGACGACCGACACGGCGAGACCAATTGGCCTCATATTCATTGCCTTGATATTGCTTCAAAAACTCGTCGCGCGTCACGCCGGTTTTTTGCGCCAAACGCCAAAGCTGCGCCTCTAGCCCAACCAGTCGTTTGTTAATCGCATAGAGCTGCTCTACCAGAGCCTCGATACGATTGTTGTTGAGCGCCAAACCTTTGACTTCGTGAATAATCTCGCCGCTCAATTTATCCGAGCGCGTTTGCTGCGCTTTGGTCAGCTCTTTGCCTTCGCTTTGCAGCTCGACGCTTTGGTCTTGCAAACGACGCAATTTTTTATACGTCGACGCGATGATGTCGAAACTGCCCAATACTTTTGGCTTCAGTTCCATTTCCATGGCCGAAAGCGACATATTGGCTTCGGCTTCATCATCGTCTTCATCTGGCTCGCCCTCAGCTTCGCCCGATGGCGCGCCAGATGGAGGCGGCGCCGCACCCGCTGCAGAGCGGTCAATTTTCTTGGCTTCCGGGCCTGCAAAAGTGGCGTCCAAATCAATAATATCGCGCAGTAAAACTTTGCCTTCGTTCAGCTCGTCGCGCCAAATGATAATCGCCTGAAAAGTCAGCGGGCTTTCGCAAAGCCCAGCAATCATTGTTTCGCGACCGGCCTCGATGCGTTTGGCAATGGCAATCTCGCCCTCGCGGGACAACAGCTCCACCGAGCCCATTTCGCGCAAATACATCCGCACCGGATCATCCGTGCGATCGCCTGCCGCGCCTGTTTTGGCGGTTTTGGCCACGGCCGATGTGCTGGTGCTGGCGGCCACGGCGGTTTCGCCGCTTGGCTTGGCGTCGCCGTCTTCTTCGGCTTCGTCGCCATCATCTGTCTCTACAACCGTGATGCCCATCTCCGAAAGCATCGCCATAATATCTTCGATTTTTTCAGAGGTAAATTCTTCCGGTGGCAAAACCGCGTTGAGCGCGTCAATGGTCACAAAGCCGCTCGATTTAGCAGCCTTGATCATGCGCTTCACATCGCGATTGTCCATGTCGATAAGTGGGCTGTCGCCTGTTTCGACTTCTTGTTCTTTTGCCTTGGCTTTTTTGGTTGCCATGTAAGTCTCCGTGACCCCTCACGATTAACATTAAGCTGCGCTATCGTCTCCGCGTTCCAGCGCCGCAATTTCATTCTTTATCGCCAAAAGGCGTTCCAGCGCGTTTTGGGTTCCATCCCGCGCTAGCTCAATCTCGAGTTCTGCCTCAACCGATTTTTGTTCGGTCGTTAATGTCTGTAATTTATGATGATTGCGCGCCACTTCAAGCCAGCCCGCCAAAACGTCTTCCAGATCACTTTCCCTGCGCGCAAAACTCATACGCCGAGCTTCTGACATATTTACCAAACGCTCGCAAATTTCCTGCTTTCCCTTGCCTATCAAATGCCTTGTGAAAGCGCCATTGTCAAGTCCTGCGTCCGTCTCTGTAGGGGCTTCCAGCTCATCGAAATAGTCGATCATCTCAAAGCGCAGAGCGTCCAAAGCCGATGTTTGTATTTCTAGGGTCTCAAACCTGTCGCGCTCGTGCACCAATAGCGCGGGGTGCTGCAACACACAAAGCACAATCAAAGCCTCGCGGTTCGACCAATCGGTGACCCCTCTCGAGATGGCGGAGCGGCGCGCTTCCGAAGTCGGCTGCGACCGAAAGCGCGGGTTTTGCTTGGCGCGCGGGCCGCCACGGTTTTGGTAGGGCACGCCCTGCTCGCCCAATAATTTGTCCAGCCGAGCCTTAATATCTTGCCCATAAAGGGCGCGCACATCTTTATCCCCGACGCGCGCGGTCGCTTCGCGCAGACGCTTTTTCAGCGCTGCCGCTCGCTCCGGCGTATCCCAGGGGGCGGCTTCAATTTCGCGCTCCCACATTAAATCGATGAGGCTCATGGCTTTGCCCAAAAGCGCCTGCATGGCTTCGGCCCCGCCTTCGCGCACCACATCATCGGGGTCTTTGCCGGGCGGTAGAATAGCAAAGCGCAGAGAATACCCAGGTTTTAACAAAGGCAAAGCGCGGTCAATCGCGCGGTAAGCCGCGCGCAAGCCCGCCGCATCGCCATCGAGGCATAAAATCGGCTCGGGCGCCATGCGCCATGCGAGGCCGATTTGCTCTTCGGTAATCGCTGTGCCCAGTCCCGCCACCGCATTGATAATGCCCGCGCGCGCCATGCCCACGACATCCATATACCCTTCCGAGATGAGCACGTTATTGGTGTCATAGGCGGCTTGGCGAGCGCCCGAGAAATTATACAAAACGCGGCTTTTATGAAACAGCGGGGTCTCGGGCGAATTAAGATATTTGGCCTTGGCCTCGGCGCTCATCGCGCGTCCGCCAAAAGCAATTACGCGACCGCGCGCATCGTTAATCGGAAAAATAATCCGATCGCGGAAACGGTCATAAGGCGCTTTATTATCGTCTGGCTTGATGGCCATCCCAGCTTCAACAATTTTATCTAGCCCCATATCGCGCGCGCTCAAATGCTCCACCAAAGCGGTGCGCGAGCTTGGCCCAAAGCCAATGCGAAAGCGCGTTATCATCTCTTGGCTGACACCGCGCTGCTCAAGATAAGCGCGCGCCTCAGCAGCGGCGGGAGTTTTAAGCTGCGCTTCAAACCATTTGGCCGAAGCTTCCGTGACATCTAAAAGGCTTGCTTGATTGACCGCGCGCACGGCATCTTGCGGGTCTCGGTCGGGCATTTGCATACCCGCCTCAGACGCCAAACGCTCCACCGCCTCTGGAAAACTTAGACCCTCCGTCTCCATGACAAAGTCAAACACCGAGCCGTGGTTGCCGGTCGAGAAGCAATGGTAAAATTGCTTGTCGTCATTGACGGTGAAAGAAGGGGTTTTTTCAGGCTTAAACGGGCTAAGGCCCACAAATTCACGGCCCCGGCGTTGCAGCTTAACCTTGCGGCCAACCACGTCGGATACGGAAATTCGATTTCTAATTTCTTCGAGAAAGGTTTGGGGAAACGCCATGGCCCTATTTTACGCGCTTATCGGCTGTGCCGCCATGGCGATAATGAGCACGAGCCATGCAAACAGCATATTTCTTGTGAATGAAACTGAAAACGGCGTTTAGCTGAGGCGCTGTTTGACCAAACCGCCGGCTTTGCCAAAGTCCATCTGTCCGGCATATTTGCCTTTCAAGACGCCCATAACTTTGCCCATGTCTTTCAAGGATTGTGCGCCCACCTCTGTGCAAGCGGCGTCGACGGCACTGGCCACATCTTCATCGCTGAGTTGGGCAGGCAGAAATTCTTCAATGACAAGTATCTCGGCGCGCTCTTGCTCGGCCAATTCCAACCGACCCGCTTCTTCATAGGTGGTGGCGGCCTCTTGGCGTTGCTTTACCATTTTGGCAAGAATTTCTAGAATTTGGTCGTCGCTGACGCCATCGCCATTATCAGCGCTGCGGGCGGCGATATCTCGGTCTTTAATGGCTGCCATAATCAGGCGCAAAGTCGAGACACGAATTTTGTCTTGGGCCTTAACCGCTGTCTTCAGCGCTTCTGTGAACCGCTCTTGCATGGTCAAACTCCTTGAAGGTCATTTGTTTCCCTGACCCTCCAAAATGGAAATCATGTCAGCGAAAGCTTGATATATGCCAAAGCACATAGTTTGGCAATGCTTCAAATCAGGTCGGAAATTTCGCGCAAGAATCGTCATTTGCCGATATGCTTCCCAACCTGGGCGGAATCGTGCCGGCGCCTGGGACATCGGGGTAACGGGCCTTCAAAAACAGTTTAAGCTATTGTTTTAATTGTAAGTTTTAGCCCACAAGAATCGGCATAAGATAGCTTGACGAGAAGCCCTGCTTTATATAGTTTCCCGTCAATTTGGCTCACGCAGAAAATAGGGTTTTTATGAGGGTTCTCAGCATTGTTCACGCCTCGGTCGCACCAGCGGCAGAGGCCTTTTTTTTGCGTTTTTCCGAAGTGTTTAAACCTGTTTTGTCGCCTGTTCGTGGGCTGGCCAATCGTTCTACAAGCAACCTATGGGGAGCCCTCACATGAGTGCCGATACATCCGTTTGGCAACCAGCCAAAAAAACCGCCCTCCTGCTCACCGCCAATGGCGAAGCCTTTTATGGTTACGGGCTTGGCGCTGCGGGCCACACGCTCGGCGAGGTTTGCTTCAACACAGCCATGACGGGCTATCAGGAGATCCTCACCGATCCGTCCTATAAAGAGCAAATCGTCACTTTCACCTTTCCCCACATCGGCAATGTTGGCACCAATGACGACGATGGCGAAACCTCCAACCCGCAAGTGTCGCGGGCAGCCAACGGGTTGATTATCCGCGAGGCCATTACCAATCCATCTAATTACCGCAACACGATGCACTTGAATGACTGGCTGGTCAGCAAGGGTCTCATCGGCATCAGCGGCATCGACACACGCACCATCACCGCGCACATTCGCGACCACGGCATGTTTAATGCCATCTTGGCGCACGCCCCGGACGCAGAGTTTGATATCCCCGCGCTGCAAGCCGAGTTGGATAAATTTGCCGGCCTAGAAGGCGCCGATTTGGCCGCCGAGGTGACCAGTCAAACCGCTTATGAGTGGAACCAAACGCGCTGGGAATGGAACCAAGGGTTTTCGGAAAATGACCCAAAGACCCAAGGCATGCCGCATGTTGTGGCGCTAGATTATGGCGTGAAGAAAAATATTCTACGCTGCTTGGCGCAAGCGGGCTGCCGCGTCTCGGTGGTTCGCGCCTCGGCTTCGGCAGAAGAAATTCTGGCGCAAAACCCAGACGGTATCTTTTTGTCCAATGGCCCCGGCGACCCTGCCGCAACGGGCGAGTATGCGGTTGGCGAAATCAAAAAATTAGTCGCCAGCGGTAAGCCGGTGTTTGGCATCTGCTTAGGCCACCAAATGCTGGCCCGCGCGCTGGGTGCCAAAACCGTAAAAATGAAACAGGGCCATCATGGCGCCAATCATCCGGTGAAAGATTTGACCACGGGCAAAGTCGAAATTACGTCGATGAACCATGGCTTCACCGTCGACCGCGACAGCCTTCCCGATACCGTGGAAGAGACGCACACCAGCTTGTTCGACCAAACCAATTGTGGCATTGCCCTGAAGGGCGCGCCCGTCTTCTCGGTGCAATATCACCCCGAAGCCTCACCTGGCCCCCAAGACAGCCATTATCTTTTTGACCGCTTTGTGGCCTCCATGAGTAGCCAACGAGGAGACGCGTAATGCCAAAACGTACAGACATAAAAAGCATCCTAATTATTGGCGCTGGCCCGATTGTTATCGGCCAGGCTTGCGAGTTTGATTATTCGGGCACACAAGCCTGCAAAGCGCTTCGCGAAGAAGGCTACCGGGTTATTTTGGTGAACTCGAACCCCGCCACAATTATGACCGACCCCGAGCTGGCCGATGCCACGTATATTGAGCCGATTACGCCCGAACTGGTGGCCAAGATTATCGAGAAAGAGCGCCCCGACGCCGTACTGCCCACCATGGGCGGACAGACCGCGCTCAACACCGCCATCGCTTTATCGGAAGATGGCACGCTGGAAAAATTTGGCGCGCAGCTCATTGGCGCCGATTTGGAAGCCATTAACAAAGCCGAAGACCGTCAATTGTTCCGCCAAGCGATGGATAAAATTGGTCTCGAAAGCCCGCGCTCTGATGTGGCGCATACGGTGGAAGAGGCGCTGGTCGCGCTAGAAAAAGTCGGCCTGCCAACCATCATTCGCCCAAGCTTTACTATGGGCGGCACCGGTGGCGGTATTGCTTATAATAAGGAAGAGTTTCTGCAAATCGTCGAAGGCGGCTTGGATGCCTCGCCGGTTACCGAAGTGCTTATCGAAGAAAGCGTTTTGGGCTGGAAAGAATATGAGATGGAAGTGATGCGCGACACCGCCGACAATTGCATTATTATTTGCTCGATTGAAAACATCGACCCGATGGGCGTGCACACAGGCGACAGTATTACCGTTGCCCCTGCCCTGACCCTGAGTGATCGGGAATATCAAATTATGCGCAACGCCTCGATTGCCGTGTTGCGCGAAGTCGGTGTAGAGACCGGTGGCTCGAACGTGCAATTTGCTGTGAACCCAGCCGATGGCCGTTTGGTGGTTATTGAAATGAACCCGCGCGTGTCGCGCTCGTCTGCTTTGGCCTCGAAAGCCACGGGTTTCCCGATTGCTAAAATCGCGGCGAAATTGGCGGTTGGCTATACGCTCGACGAATTGATGAACGACATTACGGGCGTGACGCCAGCCAGCTTTGAGCCCAGCATTGATTATGTTGTGACGAAAATTCCACGCTTTGCTTTTGAAAAATTCCCCGGCGCCGAGCCTTATCTTACCACCGCCATGAAATCGGTTGGCGAAGCCATGGCCATTGGCCGCAACTTTAAAGAGAGTTTGCAAAAAGCCCTGCGCTCTTTGGAAACCGACCTAACCGGATTAAACGCTCCCGAAGGCGCGCCCGATATGTCGACCGAACAAGGCGTTGCCGATATGCGCGCCGCCCTCACCACGCCGACACCTGACCGCCTGCTGATGGCTGCCCATGCGTTGCGCCAAGGCATGGCGCAAGCCGAAGTCTGTGCCCTCGCGCATTTCGACCCTTGGGTGATGGAACAATTAGGCGAGCTGATTGATATGGAAGCCAAAGTTAGCGAGCACGGCCTGCCCGACAATGAAGAAGCCATGCGTATGGTCAAAGGCATGGGCTTTTCTGATGCCCGGTTGGCTGAGCTGACCGGCGGCGACGAAGATAGCGTAAGCCAAGTGCGCCGCGATATGGGTGTGCGTCCTTATTATCGCCAAATCGACACATGCGCGGCTGAATTTAAAGCCAGCACGCCGTATCTTTATTCGAGCTATGACCCAGCTTGTGTGCTGGATGGGCAAAACGAAGCGATGCCAAGTGGTCGCAAAAAAGCGGTTATTCTGGGCGGTGGCCCAAACCGTATTGGCCAAGGCATTGAATTTGATTATTGCTGCTGCCATGCCGCTTTCGCGCTGGAAGATGCCGATATCGAAAGCATTATGGTCAATTGCAATCCGGAAACCGTATCGACCGATTATGATACGTCCGACCGATTGTATTTTGAGCCGCTGACCCAAGAAGATGTGCTGGAACTGCTGCATTGCGAAATGCAGGCGGGAACCTTAGCTGGAGTGATTGTGCAATTTGGTGGGCAGACCCCGTTGAAACTTTCGCAAGCGCTGGAAAAAGCTGGGATTCCTATTTTGGGCACCGACCCGGACGCCATTGACTTGGCCGAAGACCGTGACCGCTTTAAAGATTTATTAGAGCGTTTGAACTTGCGCCAGCCCCCCAATGGCATTGCGCGCTCGGCCGAACAGGCCCGCGCCATTGCCGCGGATATTGGCTTTCCCGTCGTCATTCGCCCGTCTTATGTTTTGGGTGGCCGCGCCATGGAAATCGTCAGCAATGACACCCAGCTAGAGCGCTATATGCGCGAGGCCGTGGTGGTATCTGGCGACAGCCCGGTTCTCATCGATGGCTATTTGCGCGATGCGACGGAGTTGGATGTCGATGTGTTGAGCGATGGCACCGATGTATTTGTGTCGGGCATTCTCGAACACATCGAAGAAGCGGGTGTGCATTCGGGCGATAGTGCTTGTTCTATGCCGCCGCATAGCCTGGCCAAACCGATTATTGCCGAGCTGGAACGCCAAGCCACGGATATGGCGAAAGCGCTGAATGTTGTCGGCCTGATGAACGTGCAATTTGCGGTGCAAGGCGAAGATATTTTCGTCATCGAAGTGAACCCGCGCGCTAGCCGCACGGTGCCTTTTGTGGCCAAAGTATTGGGCCAACCGATTGCCAATATCGCCGCCCGCCTGATGGCTGGCGCCAAGCTTTCTGAGTTCAATTTGACCAAGCTGGACTACGACCATATTGCGGTAAAAGAGAGCGTATTTCCTTTCGCTCGCTTCCCCGGCGTCGATACGGTTTTGGGGCCAGAGATGCGCTCCACCGGCGAAGTTATGGGCCTCGATATGGATTTCGCGACCGCTTTCGCCAAAAGCCAATTGGGCAGCGGCACGCATTTGCCAGATGGTGGAACGGTGTTTCTTTCGGTCCGCGAGAACGATAAACAGCGCGCCGTCGCGCCTGCCAAACGCCTCACAGAGCTGGGTTTCAATCTCGTTGCCACCCGCGGCACGGCCCGTTTCTTGAGCGACAATGGCGTGAGCGTTGAGCCCATTAATAAAGTGATGGAGGGGCGTCCTCATATTGTCGATGCGATGAAAAATGACGCGGTGCAATTGGTGGTCAACACCACCGAGGGCGAGCAATCTTTGGCCGATAGTAAATCCATCCGGCGCACGGCCCTAGAGATGAAAATTCCCTATCACACCACTTTGGCTGGCGCCGAAGCGGCCGTGTCGGCGATTGCCGCCTTACGGGACAATTCGTTGAGCGTAACCAGCCTGCAAGATTATGGGGCGCGACGCGCGGCGAAAAATTAGCCTCAAAAAACTTGGCATTTGCTAAGCTTTTGTGAAACAATTTGGAACGATAAAAATTAGGGACAGACTTGCCGCTCGCAACCCGCGTTTGGCGAAGGAGTGATAGTATGGAAAAAGTGCCAATGACTGCTGGCGGCTATGAGGCGTTAGACCTTGAGCTGAAACGCCTCAAAGGTCCCGAACGCCATCGCATTATTAAAGCGATTGCCGAAGCGCGGGCCCATGGCGACTTGTCCGAGAACGCCGAGTATCACGCGGCCAAAGAACAGCAGAGCCATAACGAAGGCCGCTTGATGGAACTCGAAGAAATGATCAATCTCGCCGATGTCATCGACGTCGGCGCCATGAGCGGCAATACCGTGAAATTCGGCGGCACCGTTCACCTTGTCGACGAGGACACGGAAGAAGAAAAAACCTATCAAATTGTCGGTGACTTTGAAGCCAATGTCGAAGAAGGCAAAATTTCCATATCCTCGCCCATCGCCCGCGCCCTCATCGGCAAAGAAGTTGGCGATAGCGTAGAAGTAAACACCCCTGGCGGTGGCAAATCCTACGAGATTTTGGGCGTTAAATTTATCTAACGAACTTACTTAATATGGCTCAGCGGCAGGCTGACATCGCCCTTCGAGCGGCGGATGGTCAGCGAGGTGCGCACATTGGCAACATTGGGCGCCGACGTTAGCTTTTGGGTGAGGAACTCTTGAAAGCTCTCCAAATCGGTGGATACGCATTTCAAGATGAAATCAATTTCACCATTCAGCATGTGGCATTCTAAAACCTCGGGCCATTCGCTGACGCGCGCTTCGAAAGCTTGCAAATCGACCTCGGCTTGGCTTTCCAGCCCGACCATGGCAAACACCGTGACGCCCAAACCCAACATATTGGCATCGACGCGGGCGCGATACCCTTGGATGAAACCCGCCTCTTCCAAAGCCCGAACGCGGCGCAGACAAGGCGGCGCAGAAATTTCGACTTGTTTGGCCAGCTCGACATTGGTAATGCGTCCATTGGCTTGCAAAATCTCTAGGATTTTCAAATCGATTGGGTCTAATCTTGGTTTCTTCATAACAGTTTTTCGTTTCCTGAAACGCTTTCGCAGAGTAATAATAATACCGAATTTTGTAATAAATGAACAGTCATTGAAATGAGCACGATGAATATTTGGGGCATAACAGGCGGAAGACGCGGAAATAATGTGCTGGTCGAAGGCGTGGCGCAGGCGCTTGGCGGCACTTATCGCAGCGTGCATACGAATTTGCGCGCGCCTTGGAAGTGGTTGGCGCCGCATCGTTTGGCCGAAGTGGCTGCCATGGCCGATGCCAATATCGCCCCACCGTTTCCCGACATAGTGATTGCCAGCGCACGCCAGGCCGTGCCCCATGCGCGCTATATCAAACGCGCCTCGGGCGGACGGGTGTTTACCGCATTTTTGCAAAACCCGCTGATAAACCCGAGCCATTTCGATTTTATCTGGGCCCCTGCCCATGACCAAGTCAGCGGTGCCAATGTGATGAAGACCCTGTTGTCGCCCCACGCCATGACCCCAAAAGACCTCTACAAAGCAGCCGATGAATTTCGCGGCCAATTGGCGCCGAAGAAAATCGCTGGAAAGCTGGTCAGCGTTCTCATCGGTGGGCCCAACGCGGTATATCCTTTCGGGCCAGACGAGATGGCCGCCCTCGCCGACGGGCTTGCCGCGCTGGCCAAGCAAGGCCATTACCTGCTCCTCACTTTGTCGCGCCGCTCGCCCGATAGCTATCAAGCGCTGTTGCGCCAAAAGCTGCCCGAGGGCAGTTATTATTTATGGGACAATGAGGGCGCCAATCCGTATCGCGCGCTCTTGGGGCTGGCCGAGCAAATTATCGTGACCGCCGACAGTGTGAATATGGTCGGCGAAGCCTGTTTGCCCGGCGTGCCCGTGCAAGTATTTGCCCTGAAGGGCGGCTCAGCTAAATTCCGCCGCTTCCATAGCGCCATAGAGGCCGCCAACTTCGTGCGCCCCTTTACCCGCTCGCTAGAGGCTTGGCCCGTGCAGAGCCAAAATGCCACGCCAGAGATCGCCGAAGCCATCGCCAAGGCTTACGCGCGCCACCTAAGCAAAGAAACCTCTGAATAACCTGACGAGGAACCGCTTGGCCTCTTGGGTTTTGCGGAATCATTCTTAAATTAGGGTCATCACATTCGGAGAGAGTTATGACCGCACCTGCGCCCAACACTGTAAAACACACGAAACTGCTAATTATTGGCTCCGGCCCCGCCGGCTATACGGCCGCCGTATATGCCGCGCGTGCCATGCTAGAGCCCGTTTTGGTACGCGGCATTCAGCCCGGCGGACAGCTGACCATTACCACCGAAGTGGAAAACTACCCGGGCTTTGCCGAGGCCGTACAAGGCCCTTGGCTGATGGAACAAATGGAAGCCCAGGCCGCCAACGTCGGCACGGATATCGTCTCGGACATCATCACCGAAGTGGATTTATCCAAACGCCCCTTTACCGCCAAAGGCGATAGCGGCGCGGTGTTTACCGCAGATGCTGTGGTGATTGCCACGGGCGCCCAAGCCAAATGGTTGGGGCTGGCGTCCGAAGATAAGTTTCAAGGCTTTGGCGTCTCGGCTTGTGCGACCTGCGATGGCTTCTTTTATCGCAATAAAAAAGTGCTGGTGGTGGGGGGTGGCAACACCGCGGTCGAGGAGGCTTTATTCCTCACGAATTTTGCCTCGCAAGTGACGCTGGTGCATCGTCGCGATACTTTGCGCTGTGAGAAAATTCTCGAAAACCGTCTGCTGGCACATGAGAAAATCAACGTGCTTTGGGATAGCGCCATCGACGAAATTCTGGGCGACGAAGACCCATTGGGCGTCACGGGCGCGCGGATTAAAAACACCAAAACCGGCGACACCCATGAGGTAGACGCCGATGGCGTGTTCATCGCCATTGGCCATGCGCCGTCGACCGAATTATTTACCGACCAGCTGGAAACCAAAGCTGGCGGCTATTTAATCACCACGCCCGATAGCACCGCGACCTCCATTCCAGGCGTCTATGCGGCCGGCGATGTGACCGATGATATTTATCGTCAAGCGGTGACGGCGGCGGGCCTGGGCTGTATGGCCGCGCTCGAAGCAGAGAAATATCTGGCGGAAATGGCGGCCGAAAAACAAGCCGCCGAATAGGGGTTTCGAGTTCAAGCTCCCCCTTTCCAAGCCATTTCTCTTGGCGTGCGTCTGCCGGTTTGGCTTTTGGAACGCAAAGGTTTGGGTAAATCTGCTGTGCTATCGAGGCCTTGATGGTGCATCAGTTGCACGAGGTCATCCGACATATCGCTGACGTGTTCGGCCACCAAATGCACCACAATGCCATTGCGCTGCACCCGCCCCTCGATACGGATCAGTCGCGCGCCAATCACCACGCGGCGAAAGCGCTCGAAACGGTCTGGCCAGACCACCACATTGCCATTGCCGGTTTCATCTTCCAGCGTGAGGAACACCACGCCCTTGGCGCTGCCCGGACGCTGGCGGCAAATCACCAAACCCGCCACGGACACACGCCGCCCCGAAGGCGCGTTTTGCAAAAACGACAGGGGCTGCACATGCTCTCGGCTCAGCTGTGCGCGCAAGAAAGCCAGCGGATGGTTTTTTAACGATAAACGCAAGCTGGCATAATCTTCCAACACTTCCATCCCCGGCGCCAAGGCAGGCAAGATGGCGGCGCGTTCTTCTTCGCGCATCAAATGCGTATCGCCGCTTTGCGTTTCAAATAAGGGTAAGGCTGGCGCTTTGCTTTCGGGCGCGAGCGCGCGCACCGCCCATAGGGCCTGGCGACGGCTCAGCCCCAAATTAGCAAACGCATCGGCCCGCGCCAAACGCTCCAACGTCGAAACCCCAATGCCCGAGCGCGCCGCGCAATCGGCCACACTGTCAAAAGCCCCGCCAAGCGCGCGCGCTGCCACCAAGGCCTCGGCATCGGCTTGCAGCAGACCCATAATTTGGTTAAAGCCCAAACGCAAAGCCATCTCAGCGTCTTTGGGTTCCAAATCGGCTTCGGCATCCGAGGCATTGAGACAGACCGGCAAAACGCTCACCCCTTGGCGTTGGGCTTCTGTTACCAATTGCGCGGGCGCATAAAACCCCATCGGTTGGCTGTTTAAAAGCGCGGCACAAAAAGCTGCCGGATAGTGCTTTTTCAGCCAAGCCGATACATAGACCAACAAAGCAAAACTCGCGGCGTGGCTTTCGGGAAAACCATATTCGCCGAACCCTTCAATTTGCTTAAAGCACCGCTCGGCGAAGGCGCGCTCATAGCCGCGCGCCACCATGCCATCCATCAGGCGCACGCCAAATTCGTGAATCACGCCACTTTTGCGAAACGTCGCCATGGCGCGGCGCAACCGGTCGGCCTCGCTGGAGGTAAACCCTGCCGCCACCACGGCGATGCGCATGGCTTGTTCTTGAAACAAGGGTACGCCGAGGGTTTTTCCCAGCACGTCTTCCAGCTCTTGCGAGGGAAACTCCACCGCCTCTTCCCCATTTCGGCGGCGCAAATATGGATGCACCATATCGCCTTGAATGGGGCCGGGGCGCACAATCGCCACTTGCACCACAAGGTCGTAAAAATCGCGGGGTTTGAGGCGCGGCAACATATTCATTTGGGCGCGGCTCTCGACTTGAAACACCCCCACGGATTCGGCGCGGCACAACATGTCGTAAACGGTGCTGTCTTCGGTCGGCACATCGGCCAGCTCAAAAACCTGCCCGTGATGCGCCGCGATTAAATCGAAACTGCGCCGAATGGCACTCAACATGCCCAGCGCCAAAACATCGATTTTCAACAACCCCAAAGCATCCAAATCATCTTTGTCCCATTCGATGAACGTGCGCTCCGCCATCGCCGCATTGCCAATGGGCACCAAACAATCAAGCCTATCTTGGGTAATCACGAAGCCGCCCACATGCTGCGATAAATGCCTTGGAAAGCCGATGATTTGCCCCGCCAAAGCCAGTGTCGCCGCTATCCCTGGTGCATCGGGGTCGAGCCCGGCTTCGAGGATATATTCGCGCGGTGGCGGGCGCGATCCCCCGCCCCAATTTAGCGCCAAAAGGGCGCTCGCCACATCGCCCGAAAGCCCCATGACTTTGGCCACTTCGCGCACCGCCGAGCGCGCCCGATACGTAATAACCGTGGCCGCGATACTGGCGCGCTCGCGGCCATATTTTTGATAAATATATTGGATGACCTCTTCGCGCCGCTCGTGTTCGAAATCAATATCAATGTCGGGCGGCTCATTGCGCTCGGGCGATAAAAACCGCTCAAACAATAAGTCCAATCGGCTGGGGTCGACGGCCGTAATGCCAATGTAATAACAGACCGCCGAATTGGCTGCGCTGCCACGCCCTTGGCAGAGAATTCTTTTCGAACGCGCAAAGCGTACCAAATCATGCACGGTTAAAAAATACGGCGCATAGTCCAAGCCCTCGATAAGCTGCAATTCATGGGTCAACAGATCGCTAATTTTTTTCGGTATGCCTTCGGGGTAGCGCGCCGCCGCGCCGTCCCAGGCTAATTTGGCCAGCAGCTCTTGTGGGCTTCGGCGGGTGTCGAAAACATCTTCTGGATATTGATAGGAAAGCTGATCGAGTGAGAACGTGCAGGCGTCTAATACGGCGTCAATATTGTCCAGCGCCTCAGGCCACTCGGCAAACAAACGAGCGGCGTCGCGGGCCGGTTTTAAATGCCGCTCAGCATTAACGTTTAACCGATAGCCTGCCTCGGACAGGCTGACGTGTTGGCGAATGCAAGCCACCACATCTTGCACGGGGCGACGTTCGGCCACGTGATAGAGCGGGTCGAAACTGGCCAGTAATTTGGCTTTGGCCCAACTGGCCATGGCGGCAATTTTGCGAAACCGCGCCTCGTCATCGGCGCCATAGAGCGGCACCAGCAAGGCATAGACATTTTGGCTCGCAGCTGCCAAAGCGCTCAGATTATCGCCAAAATCAGCCGCTTTCAGCTCCATAGGCGGCACCGCTAACCAGCATAGATCGGTGCTTTGCGCCAGCGCCAGCACATCGTCTAACTGCAAAATACATTGCCCTTTTTGTCCGCGCCGATTGCCTTGCGTGAGACATTGCGACAACGCCGCATAGGCCGCTTGATGGCACGGATAAGCCACCACCTCAAAGCCGCATTGGGTAACCAGGCGCGCGCCTGGCAAATAGCGTAAGCCCGCGTCACGCGCCGCCACATGGCCGCGCACAATGCCAGCTAATGTATTGCGGTCGGCCAGCCCAATGGCGCGATAGCCCAAAGCCGCAGCCGCCTCGACCATCTCTTGGGGATGCGCGGCGCCGCGTAAAAAACTGAAATTAGATATCGCGGCCAGCTCGGCAAAACCTGTTTGCCGCCGCCTCATGGAAAGACGCCGTGCATGAACCAACGCGGCTGCGTGGTTTCGCGGTCATATAAGCCATCGCGATAAACCCAGAACCGATGCCCTTGGGTGTCTTCTAAACGATAATAATCGCGCGTTTGCCGATTGTGATGAGCGGGCGTATCTCCGGTCAGCCCCGCCCACCATTCGGGGCTAATGCGTTCCGGCCCATAGGCGGCGGTAATCTCGTGCAACACCCGCCGCCACCGAAACCGATAGGGCGCGCCTTCGGGAATTTCGGCAATCACCTCAATCGGCTCGGGCGCGCATAACATAAACAAAGGTCGAGTGGCGGGGTCGGGCAGACTGGCCGATAGGTCTTGTTTATTGGTGGCTTGCGTATCGGGCGCCAAAACTGGCACCAGCTTCACCGCCCGCTCAGGGATATACGAGGCATACGGCACGGGGCGCACCACCACTTGCGCGCCGAGGCGCGACACCAATCTGTCGTAAAGACTGCCCAAAGCCGCAATCGGCACGGCGCGGCGTTTGCTTCGCGGGCCGTCTTCAAAGGCGCCCATGGTTTCTTGTGGCTGCGCAATCGGCGCCGTGCGACTAGCTGCCAGCGCGAGCTGCTCAATGCCATAGCCCGCATCAACGCCGCGCGAGAGGCGCGACAAGCGTTCCTCGAAAAGCCGCGCCATATGCGCGCCATCGGCGCAAGGGTGCGCCAAAGGCAAAGACAAAGCCAAAACCGCATTATCGGAGCGCGTCAGCGCCAAATCCAAACGCTGCGCGCCATGGCTCGCCCGTTCTAATTGCGCCGCCAGCCGTGTGCATAGGTCTGCGATGAGCTGCGCGAGGGCTTCCATTTGCGTCACCCCATGGGCCAAATTATGGCGCACTAAAAATCGCGGTGGCGGCAAACACGGGTTGAGGCTTTCGCCCGCCTGCCCCAAGGCTTGCTCTAGGCGTAACACCGGCGCAGGGCCAAAGCGGCGGGTTAATTCGCGCCGTGCAAAGCCTGCCAAATCGTTAATCGTGGCCAGCCCCAACCGTTGGCACAAATCAATATGCCCGCCAGACAAGCGTAAGGCTGCGGGTGGCAGTGGCAATACGGCTTCGGCTTCTTGCCCTTCTGGCACAATGATTTGCCGCCAAGCTTGCGGCTTGGCTTTCGCTGTTGAGCCAAAGCGTACCAGCCCCCAAGCGGCGCCCACTGTGCCCGCCATGGCGGCATGAGCGGTGATGCCACGTTTCAAAAACCGTGCTTGCATGTCCGCCAAGAGCGCGCGCTCACCGCCAAATAAATGTGCGCAACCGCTGACGTCTAATAAAAGGCCGTAGTCGGTATTTTCACCATGCGAGGCGTCGCTGGGCGGATTGTGGCCCACCCATGGTGTATAGCGTTGCAGCCAATAGGCACATTTTTGCAATCGTGCCGCGGCCTCCATCGGCTCGGCCATGGCGGTTTGCAAATCAGGTAAAAGCGCGCGCGCATCGGCCAAAGACAATCCCAAACTCAAGCCTTGTTGCGCCGCCAGCGGCGTCAGCCCCACCAGACGTTGAGCGTTTTTAGAGCGCTCGATGAGCGCAAAACTTTGCGTTTTATCATGCGGAATTTGTGTCGTTTCCCCCGCCCAATAAGGAAACCACAAAGCGACAATGCGCCGACCTGTCACGAGAGGCGCCCCCACGCCCGGCATATCCGCCCTACCCCGCACGAACTTGCGCCACGCCCGATATCTCGGCCGGACGCTCCATCAGTGGCAAGGTTTGGGACATAGTTTGCGGGTAGAGCGTCCAGCCCGCATTGGGCGGCACGGCGCTATGGCTCATGCGCAATTTGGTGAGGCGCACTTGCCAGCCTTGTTGTGGCAAAGCCTCGACCTGCCAGCGCGTGGTGGCCGCCGAAGCACTGGTGCCGGCTTGCGCGCCCAAGGCCATGACCAAAGGCCGTTCGGCAGCGCGCGCGGCCAAACTCAACCGACGGCTGGCGGTGAAACTTGGTGCCTCATCCCAGCTAGATAAAACAATGCACCCGATGGCCGAGCAAAGCAGCGCTTCCTCGCCCGCCCATAATAAATCAGGCAAGCGGGCGCCATCGATATAGACCAAGCGATCGGCCGATAGGCCATGCGCGCCCAAAGCGGGGCCATAGGGCTGGCCCGCCTCGCGACATGCCATATGGGTTTGACCGTAGAGCAACATATCTTGGGTGTGTGGGCGGTCCAAAAACCGCGCCGCCAATCGATGAGCAAAGCCAAGCGCGGCAGCCATATCCCCGGTGCGCGCGGCCACCACTTCATGCAATCCACCGCAGGCCAAGCCGGCGTTGGCAACTTGTGTGCCAAGATAGGCATCAATGTCGGCAAAGCCCGTTTGAATATGTGGGCCTTGCGCGACCACAGGCTCAAAACGCGCGACCAAACGGCGTAATCCGGCCAGTTTCTGGCTTGTTGTTGTGGTTTTTATGTGTGCGGCCGGCTTGGTTTCCATATTTTTGCTTCTGTTCGACGGTTTATTTGTTCTCTTTTTGTTCTAAAATGAGAACAAATAAGAGTCAAGCCGAACCACATGAAAAGCCGCTTTACGTTTTGAAACTCTATTTAATTTGCGCCGACCCCCAATACGTATAGCCCACCACACGCGGCGTGGATGGCACATACATTTGGTCCATGTCGGTAATTTTAAATCCGCCGGCTTCAATCAGAGTTGGGATATCGCGATTGATATGGCAGCCGCCCGCAATTTTACCCCAAGCGCCGTTCAAACGGTTTTGCCATTTCTCTACCGCTGCGTCCGGCGCGCGCCCATGTTCAGAGAACAACAACTTGCCACCTGGCTTCAGCACGCGGCGCATGTTTTGCATGGCTTTGAGTGTGTCCGGAATGGTGCAAAGCGTATAGGTCAGCAAAACCGTATCGACGCTATTGTCTTCCAAGGGAATTTCTTCTCCAGGCAAGTCGATAAACTCCACCGGAAAATCGACTTTTTCGGCCAGCGGTTTGGCCCGCTTTACCATATCGGGTGCAGGCTCTAGCCCAAACACCATGTCGACTTTTTTCGGATCGTAGAACTCGAGGTTATGTCCCGTTCCCATGCCAATTTCCAGCACACGGCCTTCGCAATGCGGCACGACTTTTTGGCGCTGGCGCATAACTGGCTTGGTGCCACAGGCCGTGCCAATGAAACGCGGCAGAATAAATTTATCGTAAAAACCCATGCTCTCTCTCCTGTAATATTTTAACAGGAGCTTGGCACTGCTTTAGAGAAAAATCAAAGCTAGATTTTAAGCGCCCACCAAGGCGGCGTAATCAGACATAAGGTTTTTCGAGATGTCGCTTGGCGTAAACCGATAGGGGCCAATTTCGGAGACCGGCGTTACTTCCGCTGCCGTGCCCGTGATAAAGCACTCGCTAAAGCCTTCCAGCTCGTCTGGCATAATCGCGCGTTCCATAATTTCAATGCCGCGCTGACGCGCCAAATCCATCACGGTGCGGCGGGTAATGCCGTCGAGAAAACAATCTGGTGTCGGGGTATGGATGACGCCATCTTTGACAAAGAACATATTCGCACCTGTCGCTTCCGCTACCTGCCCGCGATAATCGAGCATCATCGCATCCGCATAGCCTTTGCCCTCGGCTTCGTGTTTCGATAGCGTGCAAATCATGTAAAGACCTGCCGCTTTGGCATGGCACGGCGCGGTTTCAGGCGACGGGCGACGATATTTCGCCATGTCCAACCGAATGCCTTTCAGGCGTTCTTCGGGGTCGAAATAAGACGGCCATTCCCAGGCGGCAACGGCGACATTAATGCGATTGTTCTGCGCCGAGACGCCCATCATTTCGCTGCCACGCCACGCCACAGGGCGCAGATAACCGTCGATTAAATTATTGGCCTTCAGCGTGGCCTCGCAAGCCGCATTAATTTCTTCGACCGAATAGGGAAGCGTAAAACCAAGCTCCTTAGCAGAATAAAACAAACGCTCTGTATGCTCATGCAATTTGAAAATAGCGCCGCCATAAGCGCGCTCGCCTTCAAAAACACTCGAGGCATAATGCAAGCCATGGGTCAGCACATGCACTTTGGCATCCGCCCAAGGCACCATCTCGCCGTTCATCCAGATAAAACCGTCGCGTTGATCAAAAGCGATACTCATCTTGGTTTTCCTCTTGGTTTCCATACGCCCGCTTGGGGCTGTTTTATTTTGAAGGTTTATTTTACAGGAAAAGAAACCTAACCATGATAGACTTAACAGTGCCCTAATTTTATGTCAATAAGACTGACCCATTTGTCTTTATCTGGCAAATCTAAACCTAAATGTGAGTGGCGAACCAACCCATGGATATAAACCATGTCTAAAAAGTCGAAACCCGTCTCGAGCGATGATTTCCAGGATGCCATTGAGCTGATGTTTTTCGCTTATCGTGACTTCATCGCCGATCCGGATACGATTTTAGCGGCGCATGATTTTGGCCGCGCGCATCACCGTGTTTTGCACTTTGTGGCGGGCAGCCCAGGCATTTCCATCGCTGACCTTTTAGAGATTTTGCGCGTGACCAAGCAAAGCTTGGCGCGGGTTTTGCGCGAGCTCATCGATGCCAATTACATCGAGCAGCGCATTGGCGCCAATGACCGGCGCAAGCGCTTGCTGTTTTTAACGTCGAAGGGCTCTGCCCTGCACGAGAAATTATTGGCGCCCCAAGAAGCCCGTTTTGAAGCCGTGCTGGAGGCCATTGGCCCGGAAGCTTTTGCCCAATGGAAAAAAACCATGCGGCTGATGATAAATCGCCAAGACCGTGAAAATGTTGATAACCTGATTACCAGTTCGCGCGCGGCGCGAGACACCCATACGGAGTAAGCCAGCCCTCATGAGCCAACCGGACGAAACCACACCGCATATTCTCATCGTCGACGACGACACACGGATCCGCGAGTTGCTGCAGAAATATCTGGCAGATAACGGTTATCGCACGTCCAGCGCCAGCGATGCCAAAGAGGCGCAAAGCAAAATGGATGCGCTGACCTATGACCTTTTGGTTTTGGATATTATGATGCCCGGCATTACCGGACTGGAGTTTACCAAGGTTTTACGCGACGCCGAGAACGCCATCCCAATTTTGCTGCTCACCGCCTTGGCCGAAACCGAGCAACGCATCGAGGGACTTACGTCTGGGGCGGATGATTATTTGCCCAAGCCTTTTGACCCGAAAGAACTGTTGCTGCGTGTACAAAATATTTTGCGGCGCAGCGGCGGCGAAGAAAACACCATCGCCCCGCCCGAAGAAGTACGCTTTGGCGATTACCTGTTCCGCTATGAGCGCGGCGAGCTGACCCGCGAGGGCACCCGCATTACGCTGACCACGCGCGAGATAGAAGTCTTGCGCTGCCTCACCCAATCGCCGGGCAGCATTGTGACCCGCATGGAACTGGCCGATGGCGAAGATATTTCCGAGCGCGCCATTGATGTGCAGATCAACCGCCTGCGCCGCAAAATTGAAGCCGATCCGCGCGACCCGCTGTACCTGCAAACCGTGCGCGGCTCTGGCTATGTTTTGAGAACGGATTAGACATATGCGGTTTCTCTTTTCTTTCTCGCTGAGCGCTTTTTTAAAAACCTATATGCCGACCGGACTTTTTCCGCGCTCGCTATTGATCATTGTGATGCCGGTTGTGGTGACCCAAATTGTGGTGGCTTTCGTGTTTATGGAGCGCCATTGGTCTACCGTGACGCAGCGTCTGTCGCGCGCCGTGGTATCTGACATCACCATGCTGAGCGATTTGCGGATGCGCGAACTGGGCGGGGATGGCGAATTATTGAGCCAATTGGCAGGCGATGCTTTTGCCATGTCGGTGGCTTTCTTGCCCGGCGAGTCTTTGCCGCAAGACAAAGAAGTTCCCATCGTGGCCCTGCTTCACCAATCTTTATCGCGCGAGCTAAGCCAGCAAGTCGGGCGCCCGTTTTGGGTCGACACAGAGACTTATGAAAACTACGTGGACATCCGCGTTCTATTGCCCGGCGAAGTGATGCGCGTATTGGCGCAACGAAAACGCGTTTACGCTACCAACTCGCATATCTTTATGATTTGGATGATTGGCACCTCGGTGATTTTGCTGATGGTCTCAGGCGTGTTTTTACGCAATCAAATTCGCCCCATTCAGCGCCTCGCCGAAGCCGCGCAAGAATTTGGCAAAGGCCGCGACACCCCCAATTTTCGTCCTGCTGGTGCGGCTGAAGTCAGAAGTGCCGCCGCCAGTTTCATTGAAATGCGCGATCGCATTCAACGCCAAATTGAGCAGCGCACCACCATGTTGGCTGGCGTGAGCCATGATTTGCGCACGCCGCTGACGCGGCTGAAATTACAATTGGCCATGCTGCCGCAAGGCAATGAGATTGAAGAGCTGAATACAGATATTTCTGAAATGGAAGATATGCTGGATGATTATCTGGCCTTTGCGCGCGGCTATCAGGGCGAGAGCGCCTCGATGGCAGCTTTGGCGCCCTTCATGACGCAAATTCACCATGACGCCGAGCGCCGTTGGCCCGATGTGCAATTGCGCCTCACCGGCACGCTGGAGATGGAAGTGGCGATGAAACAAAATGCCTTGCGCCGCTGTGTCACCAATTTGGTGAATAATGCCTGCAATCATGCGGCCCTTGTGCATGTGGCAGCGCAGATGAACAGCAACCGCAAGATGGTTCACATCACGGTCGACGACAATGGCACGGGCATTCCCGAAGATAAATTAGAAGAAGTGTTCCGCCCGTTTTTCCGCCTCGATGATGCGCGCAATGCGCAAATGGGCGGCACCGGTTTGGGCTTGGCCATTGCGCGCGATGTTGCGCGCGGCCATGGCGGCGATATTGTGCTGTCGAAAAGCGCGCTCGGGGGCTTGCGCGCCACCGTATCGCTTCCGGTTTAATCTTTCTTCGTATCGCTACCGATTTGCGCCAGTGCCACGGCGCGCGCTTGCGCTGCTTTGGTGGCGCGGTGCATCAACTGGCCTAGGCCGTCGTCGGCCATCAAAACATCGAGGGCTGCCTGCGTGGTGCCGCCAGGCGAGGTTACGTTTTGGCGCAGCTGCGCACTCGGCGTATCCATTTGTTCCAGCATAGCCGCCGCACCGACAAGGGTTTGCTCGGCCAATTGGCGCGCTATATCTCGGGAAAGCCCAAGCTGCTCGCCGGCCGATGCCATGGCCTCGGCCATATGAAAAATATAGGCAGGCCCCGAACCTGAAATGGCGGTGACCGAATCGATGGCGGCTTCGGTGTCCAGCCAGACGGTTTGCCCTACCGCTTGCAATAAGGCCTCGGTAGCGCCGCGTTGGTCTGGCGTGGTTTGAGCGTCTGCATACAGCCCCGTCATGCCCTTGCCGATGGCGGCGGGCGTATTGGGCATCGTGCGAATACAGGCAAGCTTGTCGCCCAACATATCGCTCAGTGTGGCCAGTGGCACGCCCGCCATGAGCGAGACAACCAACGAGCCGTCTGGCAAAGAAAGCGCGGGCAGAACGGCTTCGATGAATTGGGGTTTAATGGCTAAAATCGTGATGTCGGGCGCATGGGCAGCCAGACTTTTGGCATCTGGGTTTAGCGCGACGCCGCTGTTTTTTAACGCCTCGCTTGGCTTCGGGTCTTGTACGAGAAATTGGCTCGGCTCGAGGCCAGCCGCAAGCCAGCCATCCAATAGAGCCATGCCCATTTTGCCGCCACCGACAAGAAACAGGCTTTGGCCAGCTAGTAAATTTTGCAGATGACTACGCATCGCCCCGTGTCTCGAACAGGCTGCTTTGCAGCGCTTCTTGCGGCGAATGCCCCGCCCAAATAAGGAATTGAAACGCGGGGAAAAACCGTTCGCAGGTTTCTAGCGCGTGATTGATCAGCTCTTGGCACTGGCCTTCGGATAGGCCGCCGCTAACAAACATGGTGCTGCGGAACAAAATGGCGCCATCGCCCGACCAAATGTCGAAATGGCCAAGCCATAATTGCTCATTGATGAGGGCCAATAGCTCATGCACTTCCGTGCGTTTGCCCTTCGGCGCGCGCGTATCGAGAACGCTGGCGACATGCAGACCGCCGAGGTCTGGACGCCAACTAATAGCCAAATGATAATCACTATGGACGCCAGAGATGCACACATTCACATCATCTTGCGTGCCGCGTTCAAATGGCCATTCATGGGTGCAAGCCAGCCCCTCAATCAAATCAATGGGATGCTCAATGTCGATATTATGGGCAAGTGCGGAGCTCATTCAAGCGACCTCGTTAAGTAATGACTACATATAGGGGGTAGGTGCCCCCTCAACCACTACTGAGATTGTCTGATTCACTGAGTCGATAAAAGCGATAAACAGGGAAGCTGAATTTAATCCACGACCTTTGTAAAAATCGCTAAAAACAGGGCCACATTCTCCCTATTTAGCTTTCTGAGAGGCTTCCAAATCGGCGCGAAGCTGCTTTATTTGCTCGCTGAGCTGGCTGTTTTCTTCCCGCGCGACGACGGCCATTTCGCGAACCGCCTCGAATTCTTCGCGCGATACCAAGCCGTTTTCCGCCAGCATTGCGTCCACACGTCCACGCACGGCTTGCTCTATTTCTTCGCGTGCGCCTTGTGCCGCAATGCCAAGTCCCGAGACCATGCCGCCTAAATCGTCAATAATTTTTCTTTTCATATCACTCATAAACAGCAAGATTGATGAGTGCGTGCTATATTGCAAGCTTAATTTATTGCTTTTTGAGAGACCGATTGCCTCATGCCTTTTCCCAACATTGATCCCGTAATTTTTGAACTTGGGCCACTGGCGATACGCTGGTATTCGCTGGCCTATATTGTGGGTCTGATGGCGGGCTGGAAATATATTGTCCGCCTCACCCGCAGCCCCGCCTTATGGACCAAAGGCGCGCTGCCCAATGGGCTGGCCACACCCGCCACCGAAGACGACATCGACGATATGCTGATGTGGGTGACTTTGGGCGTCATTTTGGGCGGCCGACTTGGCTATGTGCTGTTTTATAACACCAGCTATTATCTCGCCAATCCGGGCGATGCGCTGGCCGTCTGGCAAGGCGGCATGTCGTTTCATGGCGGCGCTTTAGGCGTCATTATTTGTGTCATTCTATTTGCCCGAAAACGTAGCATTCCGCTTTTGGCGCTTGGCGATATGGTGGCCATCACGGTGCCGCTAGGGCTTTTGTTCGGACGCCTCGCTAATTTCATCAATAGCGAATTATGGGGCCGCGTTACCGATGTGCCATGGGCGGTTGTGTTTCCAAATGGCGGGCCCTTGCCGCGCCATCCCAGCCAACTTTATGAGGCCGCCCTGGAAGGCGTGCTGCTGCTGGTCGTGTTGAATGTTTTGGCTTGGAGATTTAAAGCCTTGTCGAAGCCTGGACTGCTTACGGGTCTGTTTCTCATTGGCTACGGCGTCTCGCGCGCTTTTGTCGAACTATTTCGCGAGCCCGATGCGCACCTTGGCTTTTTATTCGACGCCATCACCATGGGGCAAGTCTTGTCGCTGCCGATGATTGGCGCCGGTTTTGGCTTTGTCTATTGGGCGCTGGTAAAAGCCCGCGCCAAATAAATGAGTGCCTTAAAAACCATTTTGCTGGACGAGATTGCCGCCCATGGCCCTATGCCTTTGGACGCTTACATGGCGCGCGCTTTGGCCGACCCAGAGCATGGCTATTACATGCAACGCCGCCCGTTTGGCGCGCCCAATGCCGAAGGTGGCGACTTTATTACCGCGCCCGAAGTCAGCCAAATGTTTGGCGAACTGATCGGCACTTGGTTGGCGGATTTATGGAATCGAATGGGGCAACCCGCCCCGTTTGCTCTGGTTGAACTGGGCCCGGGACGCGGCACGCTGATGGCTGATGTTTTGCGCGTGGGGCAAGTTTTGCCTGGCTTTCCAGAAAGCGCGCAAGTGCATTTCGTCGAGACCAGCCCGGCTTTGCGCCAAGCACAAAAACAAGCCGTGGGCAAAGACGTAACCGCCCATTGGCACGACGATATTACCACCCTGCCCGCCATGCCTTGCTTGCTGGTGGCCAATGAATTTTTTGACGCGCTGCCCATTCGCCAAACCCGAAAAACCGCCTCCGGCTGGCAAGAAATATGCGTCGGCGCCAAAGACAAGGCGCTGGTATTTGCGCCGCAAGATATCGCCGCGCCCCGTTTTTCCGAGGCCGCCAAAGCCTGTTTACCAGAGATCCTAGAAAACCAAGCCATCGTCGAGACCTGCCCCCAAGGCGAGGCGGCCATGGAGCAATTGTGCGCGCATATCGCCCAGCATGGCGGCGCCGCTTTGCTGATCGATTATGGCCATGCCAGCAAAGCCTGTGGCGATAGTTTTCAGGCGCTCAAAGAACACCGCTTTGTCGACCCGCTGGAGGCGCCCGGCATGGCCGACATGACCGCGCATGTGAACTTTCCCCTGCTGGCGCATTTGGCCGAAGCGGCTGATTTAGACGCGGCCCCCGTGGCCACGCAAGGCGCATTTCTCGAGAGCTTGGGGCTGAATATGCGGGCCCAACAATTAATGCAATCCAGCCCGGGTCGGGAGACGCAAATTCAAAGCGAACGCGCCCGCCTTGCCGCTCCCGATGAAATGGGAACGCTGTTTAAAGTTTTGGGCGTCGCGCATAAAGCCATGCCGCCTTTGGCTGGCTTAACGTTGAAAACAGACAAATGAGCCAGCTAAAATATCATCAAGCCGACCTTTTGGCCGGCACGAGACATGGGTTTTTCACCCGTCTTGGCGGCGTTTCCAACGGCCTTTACGACAGTTTAAACCTTGGCCTTGGCTCGCAAGATGAGCCTGCCCACGTACTGGAAAACCGAGACCGCGTGCGACTGGCTTTGGGCGCCACAGATTTAGCCACGGGGTTTCAAAGCCATAGCATCGTCACTGAATTTATGGATGCGCCGCATGAAGGCCTGCCCGCGGATGGGCTGGTGACGGCGACGCCTGGCTTGGCCATTGGCGCTTTGGCGGCAGACTGCGCGCCTATTCTTTTGGCCGATGTGGAAGCCGGCCTAATTGGCGCGGCACATAGCGGATGGCGCGGGGCCTTTGAGGGTATCGCGCAAAGTGTTGTGGAGACGATGTGCCAACACGGGGCGCGTCGCGAGCATATAACGGCGGTTGTGGGGCCCTGTATTTCGCAAGCAGCCTATGAAGTGGGGCCAGAGTTTATCGCGCGCTTTGAAGACCAATTTGCCAACGACCTCGACTTATTCATTGCCTCGCCAACTGGCAAATCAGGCCATCACATGTTCGATTTACCAGGCTTTGTGACCCGCCAATTAGTCGGCGCCGGTTTGCGCGACGCGCATGTCGCCAAACTCGGGCTTTGCACCTATGACGATACAAATGAGTTTTTCTCGTATCGGCGCACCACCCATCGGGGCGAGCCGGATTATGGGCGACAAATTTCTGCCATTTGCCTACCCGAGACCGTTTAAAGGCACAAACCTGTGCATAGACCGGCGCGAGAGGCCATCCAAGCCAATAAGTTAGATTCGCAAATAGCGAATCTCATGCGGCTTTGTTATTCAGGTAGGGCACAGTTTTGGAGATGTCCTGATGAAAATTATAGCCGGTAACAGCAATATTCCTTTAGCCGAAGACGTGAGCAAATATTTGGGTGTGCCTTTGGCCAAAGCCACGGTTCGACGCTTCGCCGATAATGAAGTTTTCGTTGAGATATTAGAGAATATGCGCGGCGAGGATGTGTTCATCGTGCAGTCCACCTCAGCCCCCGCCAATGACCATATGATGGAATTGCTGATCATCATCGACGCCCTGCGGCGCGCCTCTGCGCGACGCATTACCGCCGTTTTGCCGTATTTCGGCTATGCGCGCCAAGACCGCAAAATGGGGCCGCGCACGCCTATTTCCGCCAAACTGGTGGCCAATTTGATGGAAGCCTCTGGCGCCGACCGCGTGCTGACGCTGGATTTACACGCTGGCCAAATTCAAGGCTTCTTCGATATTCCAACCGACAATCTGTTCGCCGCGCCTGTGTTTGTCGATGACATTCAAAGCCGCTTTCAAAAAGACCAAGAGCTGATGGTGGTGAGCCCAGATGTCGGCGGTGTGGTACGTACGCGCGCACTAGGCAATCGCATTGGCGCTGATTTGGCGATTGTCGATAAGCGTCGCGAACGCGCGGGCGAAAGCGAAGTGATGAATATTATTGGCGATGTCTCTGGCCGCGCTTGCTTGCTGGTCGATGATATTGTCGACAGTGCCGGCACGCTGTGCAATGCCGCCACGGCGCTGATAAATGCTGGCGCCACCTCGGTGTCTGGCTATGTAACGCATGGGGTTTTATCGGGCGAAGCTGTGAATCGGGTGAATAAATCGCAGCTCGAAAACCTGCTGATTACCGATACCATTCAGCCCACACCAGAGATTTTGGCCTCGCCAAAATTCGACGTTATCAAAATCGCGCCGCTTATTGGTGAAGCTATGCGTCGCACTTCGGAAGAACATTCCGTTTCGAGCCTGTTCGACTAGACCCAAGCGGTCGCATTTCTATTGAAACTTGCGGGTTTCACAGCTATAACCCGCCCACGATCCGGTTTTACACCCCTGGAGGAAACCCGGTCTGACCGGCATGGCATGGGCTATGTCGGGAAATATCGCAACAAAGGAGACAGATATGTCTGACATTTTAGTTTTAGCCGCTGAACAGCGGGAACGGGCCGGTAAGGGGGTCGCTCGTGCATTACGTCGTGAGGGACTAGTGCCGGCCGTTATTTATGGGGGCAAAGAAGCCCCAGAAGGTATCTCGGTAGCCATCCGGGATATTACCAAAATCTTCAACACGGGCCGCTTGCTCTCCACACTTCTCGAAATTGAAGTGAACGGCAAGAAGCAACGCGCCATTGCTCGCGATGTGCAATTGCACCCGGTGCGCGACGATATTCTGCATGCTGATTTTCTGCGCCTAAGTAAAGACGCGAAAATTGCAGTGGAAGTGAGCGTGAACTTCCTCAACGAAGAAACCTGCCCAGGTCTTAAAATGGGCGGCGTGTTGAACGTGGTTCGCTATACCATTGAGCTGAATTGCCCGGCCGATAATATTCCAGAATCAATTGATCTGGATCTTGGCGAAGCACAAATGAACGATAGCATTCACATCTCTGAGATTAGTCTGCCAGACGGCGTAGAGCCGGTGATTACCGACCGCGACTTCACCATTGTTACCATTGCAGCGCCAGCTGCCTTGCGTAGCGAGGAAGAAGAAGCCGCCGATGCCGCAGAAGCCGCTGAAGCCGCTGAAGCCGCTGAAGGGGAAGCAGAAGAAGGCGCAGAAGAGTAATCTTCCCGCCCCTTTTTTGGCAAACCTGACAGGGATGAAAATCTCCGATAAGGTGACACGATGCAGTTATTTATAGGCCTCGGAAATCCAGAAGCGAAATACGCCAAGAACCGACACAATATAGGTTTTATGGTGATGGACGCTCTGGCCGAGGCCTATTCTTTTGCCCCGTTCAAAGACAAATTTCATGGGCTGGTGGCGCAAGGGATTATTCCCACCGCCAAAGGCCCTGAAAAAACCTTGCTGCTAAAGCCCCAGACCTTCATGAACAAAAGCGGCGTGAGCGTTGCAGAAGCCGTAAATTTTTATAAGCTCGACGGCAGCCAAGTCTTGGTTTTCTACGATGAGCTAGACCTGCCGCCCGGCAAACTTCGAATGCGCCGCGACGGCGGCCTCGCGGGTCACAACGGTTTGCGCAGCATCAAAGCTCATATGGGCGCAGATTTCCGCCGCGCCCGCTTAGGCATTGGCCATCCGGGCCATAAAGACAAAGTGACCGGCCATGTGCTGGGAGATTTTGCCAAAGCCGACCAAGACTGGTTGGCCGAGTTTTTAACCGCCCTTTGCGACAACGCCCCCTTGGCGGTCGAGGGCGAAGATGCGACGTACCAAACACGGGTCGTAGAGGCTATGAAGGGCGCTATCCCTGAGCCTGCTAAACCCAAAGCGGCGAAAGCCAAAAAAGACGAATCACCGGAAGGATAAACCATGGGATTTAAATGCGGTATTGTGGGCCTGCCCAACGTAGGCAAATCGACCCTGTTCAATGCATTGACGAAAACCGCCAATGCCCAAGCGGCCAATTTTCCTTTCTGCACCATTGAGCCAAATGTCGGCGATGTGGCCGTGCCCGATGCGCGCCTAGATGCGCTGGCCGAAATAGCTCAATCCGCCACCCGTATTCCTACCCGCCTGAGCTTTGTCGACATTGCGGGTCTGGTTCGCGGCGCCTCGAAAGGCGAAGGGCTGGGCAATCAGTTCCTCGCCAACATTCGCGAAGTCGACGCCATTGCCCATGTGTTGCGATGTTTTGAAGACGATGACATCACCCATGTGGAAGGCGCCATCAACCCGCTATCCGATGCGGACGTTGTAGAAACCGAGCTGATGCTGGCCGATTTGGAGAGCCTCGAAAAACGCGACGCCAGTTTGCGGAAAAAATCATCGGCCAAAGATAAAGACGCCGCCGCCGAGTTAGAATTGGTGGAATTGGCTCTGGCCGAATTGCGCGAAGGCCGCCCCGCCCGCAACGCCGATATTCCCGAAGACCGCCAACGCGAGTATAGCAACTTGCAGTTAATCACCTCCAAACCGGTGATTTATGTCTGCAACGTAGAAGAAGCTAGCGCCGAGAGTGGCAATAGTCTGTCGGACAAAGTCGCCGAACGCGCCGCCAGCGAAGGCGCGCAAAGCGTGGTTATTTCGGCGCGTATCGAAGAAGAATTGGCGCAATTGGATGATGCCGAACGCCTCGAATATTTAGAAAGCCTAGGGCTTGCAGAACCCGGCCTGAACCGTCTCATTCGCCAAGGCTATGCGCTGCTCAAGCTCATCACTTACTTCACCGCTGGCCCCAAAGAAGCTCGCGCTTGGACGGTGTCCGACGGCTCGTCGGCGCCGCAAGCGGCGGGCGTCATTCATACCGATTTTGAACGAGGCTTCATCAAAGCCGAGACCATTGGCTATGACGATTATGTGGAGCATAAAGGCGAACAAGGCGCGCGCGACGCAGGCCGGCTGCGCCAAGAAGGCAAAGATTACATCGTCAAAGATGGCGATGTGATGCTGTTCCGCTTTAACGTTTAGCGGCTTCCTCGCCTAGCTCTTGAACGGCCTTGCGACGCGCCTTGAGCACAGTCCAGAAGACGACGGCAGCCAGCGCCGCGCCACTGAGCTGAGCACTGGTGCTGCCACAAAGCGTGGAAACCCATACAATTGCCATCAAACTGGCCGCCACAAAGGGCAGAAAATAATGCAGAGCCATTGTCTCGCTCCTCTTGTTATTTTTAAGACCTTAAGCGTGGCAGGTTCGCGCCCGTTTTGTCCATAAAAAAACCCCGCCCTGTTTTCACAGAGCGGGGTTTGTTTTTGTCTCTAGGGCTTTTGCTAGTGCAAGTCTGCCCAGATTTTGCGCATCGAGGCATACATCAGACCGGCAAAAATTGCCAAGTAGATCAGCACCATGAAGCCAGCCCGCTTACGCGCTTCCAGCTCAGGCTCAGCCGCCCAATTAAGGAAATGCGTAACGTCGAGAGACATCTGCTCTACGCTCGCGGCTGTGCCATCGCCATACTCCAGTAGGTCTTCCATCAGAGGCGATGGCATCGCAATTTTGCCGCCCGCCATATATGGATTGTAATAAAGACCCGGACGCATCTCGACGCCCTCCGGGGCCTCTTCATAGCCGGTGAGCAACGCGTGGATGTAATCTGGGCCACCCGAACGGGCTTTGTTGATTAGGCTCAAATCTGGCGGATAGGCGCCGCCATTGGCCGCGCGTGCCGCATTGTCATTGGGATAGGGCGCAACGAAACGGTCGGAGGCCAGAGCTTCGCGCTCATACATATCGCCATAATCGTCAGGCCCATCTTCGACCATATACTCTTTCGCAATCGCCTTTACTTCGGCTTCGCTGAATTCAGGCCCACCCTCTTGCGACAAATTACGGAACGAAAGCTGGTTCATCGAATGGCAGCTCGCGCAGACCTCTTTATAGACCTGATAGCCACGACGCAGCGCATCGCGATCATAGGTGCCGAGAGGGCCGTTAAAGCTCCAGTCGATGACGCCAGGATGTTTGGCATCGCCAGCCGCTTGTGCCGGTGCGATGAGGCTCATCGCCACAACACTCGCCCCAAGAATGGTTTTTATTGCTTTACGCATGTTTTCTTCCCCCTCAGAGCCTATTCGGCAGGTTTTGCGGCCAAGACTGGCTCAGAAATGGATTCCGGTATCGCCTTCGGTTTTTCTACCAAGCCCAATACTGGCAGAACCACCAGGAAGTGCGCGAAGTAGTAAATCGTGCCGATACGAGCCAGAACAATGTAAATGCCCTCGGCAGGTTGCGCGCCCAAATAGCCGAGCAACAAGCAGTCGAGAATGAACAAGACATAGAACTGACGGAACAGTGGACGATAGCGCGCCGAACGCACTTTCGATGTGTCCAACCATGGCAGCAAGAAGAGAACGAAAATCGCTCCAAACATCAAGGCCACACCGCCCAGCTTATCGGGTACCGCGCGCAAAATGGCGTAGAACGGCAAGAGATACCATTCCGGCACAATATGCGCTGGTGTGACCAGCGGATTGGCTTGGATGTAATTATCTGCATGGCCCAAAACATTTGGCGCAAAGAAGATGAAGTAAGAGAACAAGATGAGGAACAACGACAGCGCAAAGCCATCTTTCACCGTGTAATACGGGTGGAACGGCACGGTATCTTGTTCGCTTTTCACTGAGATGCCCGTTGGGTTGTTATTGCCCGGTACGTGCAGCGCCCAAATGTGCAGGATGACCACACCGAAAATTAGGAACGGGATGAGATAATGCAACGAGAAGAAACGGTTCAGCGTTGGGTTATCGACGGAATAACCGCCCCATAGCCAAATCGCGATGTTCTCACCGATCAGCGGAATAGCGCCAAACAGATTGGTAATCACGGTCGCGCCCCAGAGGCTCATTTGGCCCCATGGCAAAACGTACCCCATGAAAGCCGCAGCCATCATCAGGAGATAAATTACCACGCCCAAAATCCATAGGACTTCGCGTGGCGCTTTGTAAGAGCCATAATACAGGCCGCGGAACATATGGATGTATACCGCGATGAAGAACATCGACGCGCCATTGGCATGAATATAGCGGATCAACCAACCATAGTTCACGTTGCGCATAATGTGCTCAACCGAGTTAAAGGCAAAATCGACATGCGGGGTGTAATGCATGGCAAGGATAATGCCTGTGATGATTTGTGTGACGAGACAGAATGTCAAAATACCGCCGAAAGTCCACCAATAGTTGAGGTTTTTCGGGGTTGGATAATCAACAAAGCTGTCATGTGCCAAACGCAAGATAGGCAGACGTGTGTCGAGCCATTGCGTAAAACCTGTGCCGGGATCGTAAGTGCTTTCACCGCTCATGGGTCAATTCCTATCCAATTTTGATGCGTGTATCGTTGACGAATTCGTAAGCTGGCACTTCCAAGTTTTTCGGTGCCGGGCCTTTGCGAATGCGCCCTGATGTATCGTAATGCGAGCCATGGCATGGGCAGAACCAGCCATTAAAGTCGCCAGACTGGCCAAGAGGCACGCAACCCAAATGGGTGCAAATACCAACCATAACCAACCATTCGTCTTTTTGAACGCGTTCCCCATCGCCTTGCGGGTCTGGTAAATCTGTTACCGCGACGGCGCGCGCTTCCGTGATTTCGGCTTGCGTGCGGCGGCGGATAAATACCGGCTTGCCGCGCCATGTGACCGTAATGGATTGCCCAGTTTCAACGCTGGACAGGTCGACCTCGATGGAAGCCAAAGCTTTCACGGAAGCATCTGGGTTCATTTGATGAACCAGTGGCCACACGACATTGGCAACGCCAACGGCGGCAAATGCGCCTGTCGCCAAATACAAAAAGTCTCGACGATTTGGTTGCTCAGCTGTTGGCTTGTCTTGTTCCGCCATAATGCTCTCCTTATTGCGCCCGATTGTTAGCTCTTTATATACAAGCCAAGATTGAGGGCAAACTACAGGCTCGGGCGGGGCAATATAATGTGTCACCGTGACGCACAAAAGGCACAATTCCTTGCTTGCCCAAAAGCGAATAAAGCATTGTTATTGCTATTGTTTTACAAAGGCGCCATATTTGGCGACGAAAGTGGGGAAAAAGTGGATCAAGATCTTTGGAATCAGCGAAAAGAAACCGCATCCGACTGGTTTCGGTCATTGCGAGACAATTTGTGTGAAAGCCTCGAATCACTGGAACCCGATGGCGCCGTTTTTGAACGCAAAAAATGGCACCGTGGCGATGGCAGCCAAGAGCTGGGCGGCGGCGAAATGTCGATGCTCCATGGCACCGCTTTTGAAAAAGCTGGCGTTCATATTTCCACCGTGCATGGCGAGTTTTCGGAAGATTTTCGAAAGCAAGTGGCTGGCGCCGAGGACGACCCGAGGTTTTGGGCCTCTGGCATTTCGGTTATCATTCACCCCACCAATCCCAATGCGCCCACCGCGCATATGAACACCCGCATGGTGGTAACCACCAAGGGTTGGTTTGGCGGCGGCGGCGATTTAACGCCCATGCTCGACGCAGCGCGCAGCCCCGAGCATGAAGATACAATCGACTTTCACGCCGCCTATCAGGCAGCTTGCGATCAACATGACGCTGACTATTACCCGCGCTTTAAAGCCGAATGCGACGATTATTTCTATCTGCCGCACCGCCAAGAGACGCGCGGTACGGGCGGTATTTTTTATGATCATTTAGATAGCGGCGATTGGGATGCAGACTTTTTGTTCACCCAAGATGTCGGACGCGCGTTCTTACAATCCTATCCAAAAATTGCAGAACGCCGCATTCATCTTCCCTTCGACGACAGCCATCGTGACGAGCAATTGGCCCGACGCGGACGCTATGTCGAGTTTAATTTATTGTATGATCGCGGAACTATGTTTGGGCTGAAGACCGGCGGAAATGTCGAGAGCATTTTGTCGTCCATGCCGCCTGTTGTGAAATGGCCTTAAAGCTATTTTTCCATCCGCACGGCTAACTCTGCCGCCACCGCCGCCTCGTCGGGGAACCCGTGTTCCACCCACCAGGCTTCCAATAGACGAGACATGACGCCCATGGTCGGCCCGTTCGGCAGACCTGCGGCTTGCATCATCGCCCCTGTCAGCGGAAACTTTGGCCGTTGATAGGCCTCGGCTTGGCGCACGGCGGCTTGTAAATGCGCCGCATCGCCGTGCCCTTTGGCACAAGCGAGATAGGCGCGATCGACCACCGCCACGGGCCCATCGACATAAAAAGCTTCTTGCAAATCGCGCCCTTCGGGGGCTTTGGAAAGAGCGGCGCGTATCCGCTCTCCTTGTTTGTTGGAGAGGCGCAAGCTCTTGGCTAAGCCCACGCCCGAGGCGGCGTCGGGTAGCAGCGCCATCAGCCGCAATATGGGGTCGTCGCTCAGAGCCACCATCGCGTCCAAAGCGTCGAGGCCTTGAGGGGGTAGCTCCAAAATAGCCGCTAAAAGTCCTGCCTCGTTGAGCGCGCGCGCCGCCTTTGGCGCCGCGGCCAAACGGATGATTTTTAGCATTTCAGCCTGACGGCGTTCGCCCGATAACGTCGCCATCGAAGGCGCCGCAGCGGCACACGCCGCCAAGGCTTCCGCATCTAAATCGGCTTCTGGCGTGAGCCGAAAATGAAACCGGAAATAGCGCAAAACCCGCAAATAATCTTCTTCAATGCGCGCGCTTGCCGCGCCGATGAAGTGTACATGTTTGGCTTTTATGTCGTCCAGCCCCTGTCCTGTTGGGTCGTGTAGGGTGCCATCAGCATCGGCATAAAGCGCGTTTATGGTGAAGTCGCGCCGCGCCGCATCGCCTTGCCAATCTTGAGTGAAGGCGACTTTCGCATGGCGCCCATCGGTGGCCACATCGACGCGCAGGCTGGTAATCTCGTAAATCAATGTGGCGTCTTCGATATGCAGTATCGCCGATACGGTACCGTGCTGGAGCCCCGTGCCGACCCCTTTGATAGCCGCTGCTTTTAAGCGCTGCATCACCTCTTCGGGCGCCAGATTGGTGGCCATATCGACTTCCGTATCGCGGGTCGCCACTTGCAAAAGCGTGTCGCGTACGCAGCCGCCAACGCAGCGCGTGATGGCCTCGCCTGCGTTTAAAATTCGCAGCAGCTCTTGCGTCTCTGGCCGCGTTAGCCATTGGCTATGTTTTGCATCTAATTGGGTCATCGCGCCCGAAAGCCTATTCGAAACGACCGGGTACAATTTTCCCGTCTTCTAGGTAAGGCGCAATGTAATTGCCGCTTGGAGCATTGCCTGTGCTAACTCGGTAGCTCACCAGACTGGCCACAACCAAAGCCAAACCGATGAGGGCGGCGGCGGCATATCGCTTGCGCAATTTATCGCTCGGCTGGCTCGACGAGACAAACTGTGTCCAGGCCCAGACGATAAAAAACGGGGTTAGGAATAACACCAGATTTATCACAAGTATTCTTATCATCGCGCCAACCTCCGGCTCATGTGCATCAGCATGCCTGCTGTGGCTCCCCAGATATTATAACCCTCAAACTGCAAAGAATAATAGTGGCGCGTTTTGCCCCCCCACTCGCCCGAATGGCGCTCATAGCCTTGCGCGTCGAGCGCTAAGCTCGCAGGGACTTCGAAAATATCAGCCACTTCATTGGTGTCCGGCGTCAACGAAAAGCCGGGTCGGATGAAGCCCACGACAGGCAAAATGAGAAAGCCCGTGCCGGTTTGATAGGTATCTAAAAAACCCGCTACTTCAACAAAGCTGGGGTCGAGGCCGGTTTCTTCGTGGGCTTCGCGCAAGGCCGTCTCGACAGGCGTGGCGTCTTGGCTCTCCACTTTGCCGCCCGGAAACGCTACCTGCCCTGAATGTTTATCGAGATGATCGGCGCGTCGCGTCAATAAAATGCTCGGCTCTTGGTCGGGGCCCTTGTCGACCAAGCCAATGAGAACCGCGGCCAAACGCAGGTTTTTAGATTTCTCAAGCCATTCGTCCTCCGTCGCACCGGCCTCTGGCCAGGGCGAGGGCGAGGGCGAGGGCGAGGATAAGGCACCATCTACTTTATGATCGCCGAACTGGCCTTCGCTGCTCAACACTTCCGGCGTTGGCAGCTCGCGATTGACCACGGCGGAAATGCGGGCGCGATAGTCCATTAGGCGTTCGCGCCATCATCATCGGACAAAATATCTTCCGCCGCTGCGAGCGCGAAAAACTGCCCATGGCTCCAGACGCCAAATTGACCCTCGACGACTTCGCATAGCGCCACTAAATCGTAAAACACGGCACGGCTGATCAGCGCTTCAAGGCGCGCGCGCACATGAATATAGGGCGACGGCTCGTCGGTTTTTGCATCCAGCTCAAAGCGCAAGGGGTGCTCGGGGCCGGCTTCGGTGAAATCTCCGACATTGGTTTCGAACCGCAAGACTTGCTCTTTGCCCTCGCCCGTCACCTGCATGAGCGTGGCGACAAAAGGCGCATCTTCCACTTCAACTCGAATTTTTTCGACCGGCGAGACGAGGTAATGTTCGCCGTCTTCATCATGGCGCAAAATTGTCGAAAACAAGCGCACCAGTTTTTTGCGGCCAATCGGAGAATTGGCATAATACCATTGCCCATCGCGCGCAATTTTCATGCCGATGTCGCCGCAATAGTCGGGCTCCCACAAATGCACGGGCGGCAAGCCTTTTTCGCCCGTCTGTTTGTTCTCGCCTGCCTTTTCGGCATCCGCAATCACCTTCAGCAGCGCGTTGGCGGCTTCGGCGGTGGCATCTTGATTGGCTTTTTCCGGCATGGCGTAATCTCTCTTTCTAGAGAGTAGTTAGCACAAATCCGGTGCAGGGCGAACCAGACCGGTCAATTTGGCACAGTCTGCGCTGGCGCCTTTGACCAAAAGCCGGCTCGGGTCGACCGGACCTGGCAGGCGAACGTCGGTGGGCGCGACCTGAAATCCCACCCGCTCATAATATGGCAAATCGCCAACCAAAAGCACGACAGGAAAGCGCGTTTCTTCCACTGCCTGCAACGCGGTTTGCATAAGCTGTTCGCCAATGCCCCGTCCCTGATGGTCTGGATGCACCGCCAAAGGGCCCAATAAAAGAGCTGGCGCTTCGCCGATATAAATCGGCCAGAAACCAATCGACCCGATAAGCAGGCCTTGCTCGTCATGGGCGCAAAAATCATAGTCCGCAACGGCGAAATTACCCTCGCGCAAACGCTCTGCCGTTCGCGCCAAACGGCCTGGGCCGAAACACAGATCGAGCAAAGCGGTTAAAGAGAGCGCATCGGGGCGAAATGGCGTGATTTTGAAACTATGCATGAGGCTACCACATGAGACTAAAAAGAGCGGGCGTTTATAAAACGAAAGGCCCTGATTTTGTGAAAAGGCGAACAACAAAAGCACCTAAGCCGAAACGGCAAGGTGGTTTTAAATTATCGTCGTCGCAAGATTTGTTTCACGATTTTCCTCAAGTTAAAGCTCAGTTCAAAGTGAGGTTTAGCCTATTGGGCGGTAAAAATAAAGCCCATATAACTGCCATAAAGCGCCAGACAAATGCTGCCCTCTAGGCGCGACATGCGCCGCCCTGTACCCATGAAAAAAGTTCCCAAGGCGGCAACGCCCAACATAATGGGAATATCGCGATGCGCCATTAACTCGGAAATCGGCAAAGGCGCCAGCAAAGATGTGGCGCCAAGTATCAGCAGGATATTGGAAATATTGCTGCCAATGATATTGCCGACCGCAAGGCTTGCATGGCCCCGCACGGCGGCAACCATGGAGACGGCTAGCTCTGGCAAAGACGTGCCGAGGGCCACCAAACTAAGGGCAATCACCGCTTCTGAAATGCCCAATTGACGGGCCAATAAAACGGCGCCATCGACCATCAGGCCCGCACCCCAAATAACCCCCGCCAGGCCGAGCGCCAAAACCAGCAAGGCCACCAACAAGCCGCCCGGCACAAGGTTTTCTTCGATGCCGGCTTCGGCTTCTTGCACACCCTCGCCAGTGCGCGAGGACGTATATAAATAAATAGTGAAGCCGATGAGGGCCAGCAACATGAGGGTTCCAAGTGCGGGCGATATGGCGCCCACGAACCCCAAGCCAACCAGCGCCAAAGAAACGGCGAGCATAAAACTGCCATCGCGCGCCAGCGTGCCCCTTTGGGTGGCAAACGGGCTGACCACGGCCATTAACCCCAAAACCAGCAGAATATTGGCAATGTTGGAGCCAACCACATTGCCAATAGAAATATCGGGCTGACCATTTAACGCCGCTTTGACCGACACCGTAAGTTCCGGCGCGCTTGTGCCAAAAGCAATGATGGTGAGGCCAATAATCAGCGGCGATACTTTGAGGTGACTGGCAGCACTTACCGCGCCGCGCAAAAGCGCCTCGCCTGCAAAACCGAGGACAATAAAACCAGAGATAAGTAAGAAAAGCGGTGATTCCATGGCCTGTTTTACCATGTTCCCCAGAAAAAATTCCAGAATTTTGCTTCTGCCGCGCAAAAAGTCTTGGCAGAGCCCGGTTTTATGCACTAGCCTTTTTTCCAAATTATAGCGTTTTCTGGGAGGAAATAATGCACTGGAATTTTGGGGATATCATTGATGCAATCGTGCCGGCTTTGCCAGAGGGCCATCTGGCTTTGGTTCATGGCGACAGAGAGATTACATGGCAAGAAATGAGCCATCGGTCGAATAATCTGGCGCGCAACTTGTTGGCAAATGGTGCCACAACCGGCGATAAAGTTGGCTTCTACATGCGCAACCGCCCCGAATATTCGGAATTGCTGGTTGGCTGCTTTCGCGCCCGCCTCACCCATGTAAACGTCAACTACCGCTATGTTGCCGATGAAGTGCATTATATTTTTGAAAACTCTGACGCCACCGTTGTGGTTTACGGCAAAGAGTTTCGCGACAATATCGAAATTTTGCGGCCCAAGCTGCCAAACGTAAAACAGTGGATTGAAGTCGGCGATGGCAAAGATCTGCCAGAAGGCAGCCTCGACTATGAAAGCCTCGTGCAGGAAGGCGATGGCTCTAATTTAGACATTCAACGCGCGCCTGATGATTTGCTGTTTCTCTATACAGGCGGCACCACGGGCATGCCAAAAGGCGTGATGTGGGAGCATCATAATTTGCGCGAAACGCAAACCATGGCGCTGCGCGCGCTCGGCGAAGTGCCAGAGACGATGGATGAATTAGTCGTTCATTTGAAAAACCAAGGCCCCGGCCAAGTGTATATTCCGGCCTGCCCGCTGATGCATGGCACCGGCCTGTTTACCGCCATGGGCGTCTTGATGAACGGCGGCACCATTGTAACACTCGAAGCGGCCTCGCTCGACAGCCAAGAATTATGGAGCGTCGTGGGGCGCCGCGGTGTCGATTATATGGCCATTGTGGGCGATGCTTTTGCCAAGCCAATGCTGGCCGAACTGCAAAATAATCCGGGCGTCTATGACGTCAGCTCCGTTGGCAGTATCGTCTCCTCGGGTGTGATGTGGTCGATGGAAGTGAAACAGGAAATGCTGAAAGTGCTGCCCGACGAATGCATGTTGGTCGACAGTTTCGGCTCGTCAGAAGCGATCGGCTTTGGCTCGTCCATCACCATGAAAGACACGCCGGTGAAAACTGCCAAATTCACCACCAATGAAATGTGCAAAGTGTTTGACGAAAACGACAATGAAATTCCATGGGGCAGCGAAACCCCGGGCTTTATTGCGTTCGGCGGCCCTATTCCTTTGGGCTATTATAAAGATGAGAAGAAAACTGCCACGACGTTTAAAACCATCAACGGCCAACGCTTCTCTATTCCGGGCGACTATTGTTTGGTTTCCCCGGAAGGCGAATTGACGCTTTTGGGTCGTGGCTCGGTGTGCATCAACTCGGCTGGCGAGAAAATCTATCCGGAAGAAATTGAAGAAACTTTGAAACTGCACGACAGCATCGATGATGCTTTGGTGGTTGGCGTGGCCGACGAAAAATGGGGCCAAGCGGTAACCGCCGTGGTGAAAACCGTCGATGGCGCCAGCTTTGATGAAGGCGATTTGAAAGCCTTCTGCAAAACCAAATTGGCGGCTTATAAAACCCCCAAACATGTGTTTCATGGCGGCCCTGCGTTTCGCGCCCCCAATGGCAAGGCCGATTATAAATCGGTAACCGAATTTGCCGTCGAAGAGGTCAGCAAGCGCGCATGACCCGTCGGATAGCTGTATTTGGAAAAATGGGCGCGAAATTTGCGCCCATTATCGCCGACGCTCTTTCCTCGGATTGGGAGGTCGATGTTTGGCCTTGCGACGAGGATCTGGGTGCACGTGACGCCATATTGCAAACCTGCGAAGCAGCGGTGATAAGCGCCGATTTCATTTTGACCCCGGGCAATTTTGGGGCCTTGATGGAGGCGCCGAACCTAAAGATTATGCTGCAACCCTGGGTCGGCATAGACTGGCTCGACCCCGGATTTTTGCCCGAAGGCTTGATTTATTGCAATGCGGGGGGCCATGCCGCGCCCATGGCGGAACATGTTTTGGGCGCCATGTTGGAACATTCGCTCGAGCTGCGCCAATTGCACCAAGACATGAGCTTAGGAAAATGGCATCGCGCTGGGCGCAATGCGGCCCCGCAAGCCCGCCACGGAGATTTGCGCGGCAAGCAAGTTGGCATTATCGGCTATGGCGACATTGCCAAAGCGGTGGCGGCGCGCGCGCATGCCTTTGATATGCACATCTCGGCAGTCGCGCGCAGTGAGCGCGAGACAACGCCCGAGCCCCTGCAATGGATTGGCACGCAAAAAGACCTGCCAAGATTATTGCGCGAGAGCGATTATCTTATTCTAACCTGCGATTTAAACGAAGACACACAAGGCATGATTGATGCCAGCGCTTTCGACACCATGAAAGACAGCGCCTATATTATTAACGTCGCGCGCGGCGAAGTGATCGATGAGGACGCCTTATTTGAGGCGCTCTCGAACCATAAAATTGGCGGCGCTGCCTTGGACACTTGGTATCGCTACCCAACGCATATCACGCAAGCCGAAGCCGACCCCGATCGGGGTGGACCGTATCAAGGCAGTCGGCATGATTTTTTATCCCTCGACAATGTGCTTTTGACGCCGCATAGCGCCGCGCATACTTTCGGCGCCGATAAAGGGCGCTATGAGAGCCTTGCTAAATCACTGGTTAGCTACACCAAGGGCCAGACCATTGCGCGCCATGTAGCCACCGGAACCGGCGATAATCTCGACGGTTTTCAAATGCCATAGGCAGCGTTCTTTTGGGGTTTTATGGCTAAAACTGCGGCCAGATGCCACGCGAGCCCGCTTTCGTAATACTTGCTCCCCCCAATCGCCGTGCTATTGTTTTACGAGATATAAATATTGGAGAACCTGAAAATGACAGCTCTTGATAGTTTCCGCGAAGAAACCCGCGCGTGGTTGGAAGAAAATTGCCCCGCCTCGATGCGTACCCCGATGCCAGAACGCGAAATGCCTTGGGGCGGCCGCCAGGCCAAATACCCAAATCCTGACACGAAAGTCTGGATGGACAATATGGCAAGCCGCGGCTGGACAGCCCCAACTTGGCCCGCTGAGTATGGCGGCGGTGGCCTGTCGAAGGAAGAAAACAAAGTGCTGCAACAAGAGCTCGGTGCCATCAAAGCGCGCCCTGCCCTGACCAGCTTCGGCCTTTGGATGCTTGGCCCAGCGCTTTTGGAATTTGCGAGCGAAGAGCAGAAGAAAAAATATCTTGGCGAAATTATCCGTGGCGAAATTCGTTGGTGCCAAGGCTATTCCGAACCCGGTGCGGGCTCTGACTTGGCTGGACTGCAAACCAAAGCCGAAGATAAGGGCGATCACTATTTGGTCAATGGCCAGAAAGTTTGGACCTCTTATGCCGATCAGTGCGATTGGATTTTCTGCCTCGTGCGCACCGACACTTCGGTGAAACATGACGGCATTTCCTTCCTGCTCATCGATATGGATGATGCCGGTGTGGAAGCCCGCCCGATTAAATTGATCTCGGGCGCCTCGCCATTTTGCGAGACCTTTTTGACCGATGTAAAAGTGCCGAAAGAAAACTTGGTGGGCGATCTGAACAAAGGCTGGACCATTGCCAAGCGTTTGCTCGAGCATGAACGCAGCATGATTTCCGGTATGGGTATGGGCGCAGGCGCGGCCTCCATGGGCGGCATGGAAGCTGTGGCCAAAGAAAACTTTGGCGCCGATGGCGAGAAAATTGCCGACTCGAGCATTCGCCAAGCCGTTGCCGACCACAAAATGGACCAGCAAGCCTTTGGTCTGACGCTGAAACGCGCGGAAGCTGAAGCCAAAGCCGGACAAGGCATGGGCGCTGCGGCCTCGATGTTTAAATATTACGGCACGGAAGTGAACAAACGCCGGTTTGAGCTTTTGCTCGACCTGATGGGCACACAAGCGCTCGGTTGGGAAGGCGAAGGCTTTGATAAGCGCGAGCTTGCCGTGACCCGCTCTTGGTTGCGCTCGAAAGGCAATTCGATTGAAGGCGGCACCTCAGAAGTGCAGCTGAACGTGATTGCAAAACGCGTCTTAGGCCTGCCAGACGCCTAAGCCTTCGCAAAATCGGCCCAGATTAATCGGCCCAGATTAATCATATGAGATTAAAAGGAATATTCTATGGCATTCGTGCTTACCGAAGAACAAACCATGCTGAAAGATATGGCGAAGGACTTTTTCACCGAACAAGTTCCTGTCGCTAACTTGCGCAAGCTGCGCGATGCAGAAGATGCGGATGGCTATGATAAAGCCGTTTGGAAACAAATCGTCGAGCTTGGCTTTGCTGGCATTCTCATTCCAGAAGAGCATGGCGGCACAGGTTTTGGCCCCATGGGGCTGGGCATTGTGATGAAAGAGGCTGGCCGCACGCTGGCCGCTTCGCCGCTTTACTCGACCGCTGTTTTGGGGGCTGGCCTGATTATGGCGGCGGGCTCTGACGAGCAAAAAGGCGCTCTCTTGCCAAAAATTGCAGCCGGCGAAACCCTGACTGCTTTGGCATTGGAAGAAACCAACCATCACAATCCGTTGAACACAGCCATGACAGCTGAAAAATCGGACGATGGCTTTACCCTAACAGGCGACAAGAAATTCGTTATCGATGGGCACATTGCCAATACGCTGATTGTTGTGGCTCGCACGGGCGGTGCCGCAGGCGACGCGCAAGGCTTGTCGATGTTCTTGGTCGATGCAAAAGCCGATGGCGTGAGCATCACCCGCAACCATATGGTCGATAGCCGCAATGCAGCCAGCATCGGCTTCGCCAATGTGCAGGTCTCTGCCGATGCGGTTTTGGGCAGCCTAGGGGGCGCCTATGCCGAGCTGGAAAGCAGCCTCGACTTGGCGCGCGTTTGCTTGGCAGCCGAAATGTTGGGCGGAGCCGAGACCGTGTTTGACACGACTTTGGAATACCTCAAGGAGCGCAAGCAATTTGGCGTCATCATTGGCACTTTCCAAGCGCTGAAACACCGCGCGGCTGAATTGTTTTGCGAAGTTGAAATTTGCCAATCGGTGCTTTTGGATGCCTTGTCGGCCCTAGAAGACCGCCGCAATGATACCCCGCGCGCCGCCAGTCTGGCCAAAGCTCGTGTGGGCGATGCGCTTCGCTTGATTACCAATGAAGGCGTGCAAATGCATGGCGGCATTGGCATGACCGATGCCGTGGACGTGGGACTGTTTATGAAACGCGCCCGTGTGCAAGCTCAGATGTTGGGCGATACGAACTTCCACCGCGCCCGCTACGCGGATTTGGGTGGTTATTAATCTTAAAGCCACTTAAAAGCGATTACAGGCCTCGACATTTGCGTGTTGAGGCCTTAATTCTATGAGAGATAAGCAATCTTAAAAGGGGCTAAAATGGCTGAAGAAACGAAGCAACCAGAGCGCATCACCGTTCTTGCTGAGGAATTTACGCCGGCTGCCATGGAATTTCACCGCCGCAATATGAGCGCGCGGGGATATCGCATGGAAGGCCAGATAACGCCTCGTCGTTACATGATGATTGAGGGCCCAGGCGAGCCGAAAGACTTGTTTGACGCAAAAGAATATTTTGCGGTCACGTTCGTTCGCAAGGACGGCGAATAATCTCAAAACTGCGGCAAAAAGGCTCCCAAGCTGGCTAGGCTGGTCTTCCACGCCTATATGAGCTACTTATATGGCAGTTTAAAAGTGGACTTGATATGCCCGTCAATTACGACAAACATCTCGATGACGCCCTCGCCTCTCTGCATGAAGAGGGGCGCTATCGCGTCTTTACCGATCTGGGGCGTCGCGCGGGTCAGTTTCCGCGTGCGATAGATTATTCGACCACCCCACATCGCGAGATTACCGTTTGGTGTTCCAATGACTATTTGGGCATTGGCCAAAACCCAGAGGTGATGGAAGCCATGAAAACGGCCATTGATGAAATGGGCACGGGCGCTGGCGGCACGCGCAATATTTCTGGTACACACCACATGATTGTCGAGCTGGAAAACGAACTTTGCGACCTGCATCAAAAGCCCGCTGCCTTGGTCTTTACCTCCGGATATATTTCCAATGAAGCGACAATTTCGACGCTGGCCAAACTGTTGCCCAATTGCCTTATTCTATCGGATGAGCTGAACCACGCCTCGATGATTGAAGGCGTGCGCCAAAGTGGCTGCAGCAAACTTATTTGGCGCCATAATGATATGGCGCACCTCGAGAGCCTCTTGGCCGATGCCGACCCAGAACGCCCGAAGCTGATTGTCTTTGAAAGCGTCTATTCGATGGATGGCGATATTGCGCCGATTGAGCAGATTTGCGATTTGGCCGAAAAATACGGCGCCCTGACCTATCTCGACGAAGTGCATGCTGTGGGCATGTATGGCGCGCGCGGCGGCGGCATTGCCGAGCGCGATAACCTCATGCACCGCATTGATGTGATTGAGGGCACGCTGGCCAAAGCCTTTGGCGTGATGGGCGGCTATATTACCGGCAATCGCAATCTGGTCGATGCCATTCGTTCTTTTGCACCGGGCTTTATTTTCACCACCTCCTTGCCGCCAGCCATTGCCGCAGGCGCCATCAAAAGCGTGCAATTGGTGAAACAATCTAATTTTGGCCAAGACTTGCGCCTACGCCATCAAGAGCGCGCCGAGACTTTGAAAGATAAATTAGCCAAGGCCGGCCTCCCGGTTTTGCGAACGCAAACCCATATTGTGCCGCTGATGGTGGGGGACCCGCTATTGTGCAAAGCCGCCTCGGATCGTTTGTTGAACGAACATAATATTTATATTCAGCCGATTAATTACCCCACCGTGCCGCGCGGCGCCGAGCGTTTGCGCATCACCCCAACGCCTTTGCACGATGATGATATGATCGATGCTTTGGTGGCGGCTGTATCGGAAGTCTGGGCCTATCTGGATATTTCGCGCGAACTGCCTGGCGTGATATCCGCGCCTGCGGCGCAATAAATTTATGGTACCTAATTCTCACCCACCTGTGGCGTTTGGAAAAACGGGTCTTTTGCTGGTTAACCTCGGCACGCCCGTAAGCCCCGACAAAAAGGGTTTGCGCCCCTACCTCAAACAATTTCTCAGCGACCGTCGGGTGATTGAAGCCTCGCCGTTGATATGGCAGCCCATTTTGCGCGGCATTATTTTGAACACACGGCCCAAGAAATCCGCCAAAGCCTATGCCAAGATTTGGCGCGAAGAGAGCAATGAGAGCCCGTTGCGCTATTATACGCGCGTGCAGGCCGAGCTTTTGCAAGACATGCTGGGAGACGGCGTAGTGGTGGATTATGCCATGCGCTATGGGGCCCCCTCGATTGAGGATAAAATTCAGGCCCTGAAAGAAAAAGGCTGTGAACGCATATCGATTATGGCGCTCTACCCGCAATATAGCGCCACAACCTCGGCCAGTGTGTATGACGAAGCGTTCCGCTCGCTGTTGAAACTTCGCTGGCAACCCGCCGTTCGCACAGCAGCGCCTTGGCATGACCACCCCGCCTATATCGACGCTTTGGCTCAATCCGTTACCGACCACATCGACACGCTCGACTGGAAACCAGACGTGATTGTCGCCTCTTTCCATGGCCTGCCGCAGGTTTATTTTGACAAGGGCGACCCCTATCATTGCCATTGCGCCAAGACCGCGCGCCTGTTGCGCGAAAAGCTGGGCATGGATGACACACAATTGAAGTTAACCTTCCAATCGCGCTTTGGCCCGACCCAATGGTTGCAGCCCTATACCGATAAAACCGTTGTCGAGATGGCCGAAGCGGGCGTCAAAAAAGTGGCTGTGGTCACGCCAGGCTTTATTTCCGATTGCGTGGAAACCTTGGAAGAAATTGGTATCGAGCTGCAAGGCGACTTTCGCGAAGCTGGCGGCACGCATTTCACCATTGTGCCGTGTCTCAATGAGAGCGCGCCTTCGATGGAGCTGCTGGCAACAATCGCAAAACGCGACCTCGCGGGCTGGTTGTAAGCAAGAGTTGACCTCCCTTCCGCTTTGGGCCAGAGTTGGCGAAGTAGGTGATTTATGAGCGCATGGTTAAGTCTTTTTGAGCTTCCCCCCCATCCCGTAACGGGTCTGGTGTTGGTGGTTGTCTCGCTTATTTGGGCGATCCGAAGCCGGCGCAAAAGACGTCCTAATTTATTAGCCGCCCAAGTAGCCTTGCTCGCAAGTGCCATATCGCAAGTCGCGCTGACGTTCGGGCAAGGCGATGCCTCTTTGCTTTCCATCATCGGCGCCCTTTTGCAAATCAGCCTTGGGCAGTTGTTTGCTTTTTGGGTGGCAGCTTTGCTGATTATCCGAGGCGTTTTCGTCCTTCGTACCCGCAATGACAATGCCCATATATTTACACGGAACCGAAAATAATGACCGCTAGCGCCGCGCCCGACACCCCTATGTTTTCGCGAGCCCTGAAAGCCTACACCGTTGGCCTTCTTACGCTCATCTACACAGCCAATTATGTCGATCGTCAGATTGTCGCCATTTTATTGCAGTCGATCAAAACCGATATGGATTTGACCGACACGCAATTAGGCTTGCTGACGGGCCCTGCTTTTGGCGTGTTTTATGCCACGCTTGGCATTCCCATCGCCTATTTGGCCGACCGCGTGTCGCGCAAGAAAATCATCATTGCGTCGCTGTCTTTATTCTCGGTCATGACCTTCGTTTGTGGCTTAGCGCAAAACTATGTGCAGCTTCTCTTGGCGCGCGTCGGCGTGGGCGTGGGCGAGGCTGGCACTAGCCCGCCATCGCACGCCATTATTGCCGATATGTATGGCCCAGATGACCGCGCGGCCCCTTTGTCTATCTTTGCGCTCGGCATTAACCTTGGGCTTTTTGCCGCGTTTATTGTTGGTGGCTATATTGGCGACACCTATGGCTGGCGCGCCGCCGTGCAAGTGGTCGCGCTTCCGGGCTTGGCCTTGGCTTTGCTGGCGTGGTTTACCTTACGAGACCCGCCGCGCGGCATGAGCGATAATAAAGCCAACGGCACGGCACCGCCTTTGCTTGTGACCTTTCGCTATATGTGGCACACGAAATCCATTCGCCAATTGATTATCGCCTCGACGCTGGTGATTACCGTCGGCTACGGCGCGGTGGCATGGTTGCCGAGCTATTTCATCCGCGTGCATGGCATGAGCGCGACGCAAGTGGGTGGCATTCTGGCCATTATGATTGGCATCGGCGGCGGCCTTGGCACCGCCTTTGGTGGCATTTTGGCCGACCGCTTGGGCAAACGCGATGTGCGCTGGAACCTATGGCTGGTGGCGTCTGTTACCATTGGCGTGGCGCCCTTATCGGTCATCGGCTATCTGAGCACAGACACGATGACCGCCTTGGTCTGGCTCGCCATTCCGCTATTCGTGGGGGCGCTATATTTTGGCCCCACATTGGCCATGCTACATACATTGGTAAAACCCGAAATGCGCTCCCTCGCCTCGGCCATTATGTTGTGCATCAACAATATCGTTGGGCTGGGCATCGGGCCGCTAAGCATTGGATATTTGAGCGATAGATTGACCCCAACCTATGGCCCACAAGGGCTTGGCTATGCCCTCGCCGCCATGGCGATTGTCGGTATTTGGGGCGGCATTCATTATTGGCTGGCCTCGCTGCACTTACGAGAAGACATTCAAAACGCCCAAACTACCTAAGGCCACCTAAAGCTACCTGAGACCACAACAGATAGGCAGACACATGAAACGTGCAATCTCGCTTTTGCTGATTGGCAGCCTGAGCTTGGCTCCAAGTCTAACTCAAGCGGCGCCAGCCGAGGCAATGCGCTATTTTTCGGCCGAGTATCGAATTTATGCGGGCGGTATATTGCTCAGCAAAGTCGAGCTACAACTAGACCTAAGCCCCAGCCGCTATCGGGTTAGCGCCCATATCGCCCCGGCCGGTCTGGGCCATATTGCCTCCAACTCGCATGTCGTCGCCACCTCTACTGGCGGCCTCGTACAATCGCAATTTGTACCGCGCCACCTCGACTTAAGCTGGGCCAATGATGAGGGCGTAAAGTCTTCTTTCATGCGCTATCAAGACGGCGCGCCGCTAGAGTTTGTCTCTGGCTATGCGCCTACGCCTGAAAATCAATCGGTAGAAAAAGTCGACATCCACAGCATCGGCACTGGCACCACGGATCCGTTTTTGGCCATGTTGGCGCCGCTGCAAACAGGAAAATTGGTCGATGCGTGTCGTGGCCAGCGAAGCATTTTTGATGGCCGCCGACACGCCAGTCTCACCCTGACGGCGGGGCGAGACATCGCGGCCAGCGCGCATGACTATCCAAGCCGAATTCCGGCCCTTGCGTGTCGTGTGGTCTGGGCGCCGATTGCAGGTTACTCCAAGCGCAGCATGGCGCGCGCGGCTGAGTTTCCCCCCATTGAGGCGCACTATGGGCGCATTGGCGATACCCGTTTTGCGGCCCCGTTAGAAATGCGCGGCGAAACCCGCTATGGCGCCTTGTCTATTTATGCGGTGCGGTTTTTTACCGAGGTTTCGGCGCAAGACGCCCCCTTTGACATCCAAGATTACGTCTATGACTATGAACCCGACGAGTTAGATGACGAGTAATCGGTCTTGACCACAAGCTATGGTTTTGCCTAAACCTAAAGCCTAGGAGTTTTTCTATGGCCAAAATTGAAATCTACACAACCACCACCTGCCCCTATTGTCATGCAGCCAAAGACCTGCTGACCCAAAAGGCGGCGAGCTTTACCGAAATAAGCGTGACGCGCGAACCCAACCAACGCAGCACCATGCAAGGCCGCGCGGGCGGGCGCACTTCGGTGCCGCAGATTTTCATCGACGGAACCCATATCGGTGGCTGCGATGACCTCTATGCGCTGGAAGAAAAAGGCGCGCTCGACACCCTTCTCGCCTAAGCCAGAGCTTTATAGACGCGACATCATCCGGAAGAAGAAACGCACCGTATCGTTAAGCGTGGCGACGCTAATGCGTTCGTTCGTGCCATGAATGGCGCCCAAATCACTGGCGCCTAATTGCATATAGGTGAAACGATAATGGTTCGACGTGAGCGCGCGATAATGGCGCGTGTCTGTGGCGGCCACCAAGAGGCGCGGCGCAATGATAATCCGCTCGGGCGCTGCCGTATCACGAATGGCCGTGGTCAGCGCTTCCCAGCCATAGCCGGACTGCGGGCTAACCGGAGATGGCCCCATGCCACGTTGGCCAGAGCCGTCAAAGTTCACCTGCACGCGCTCGTCATTGATCACTTGAATAACCCGTGCCCGAACCGTGTCTGGCGTCTCCCCGGGTAAAATGCGGAAGTTCACTTTGGCCGAAGCATCAATTGGCAAGACATTGGCTTTAATGCCGCCAGAAATCATCGTCGCGGCCGTTGTGGTGCGCATGCCGGCCTGAATTTGCGTGTCGTTCTCGAGCTGGCGCATCACCACGGGCTTGAACAACCAGAGGTTTTTCATCACCAGTCGATTGACGAAAGGCATATCGTCGGCAACCGATTCTAGGAAGCTCTGCGTATGCGAGAAATCACGCGGGAATTGATTGGCTTCCAGCGCGGCAATCGAGGCGCCCAAAATACCAATCGAGGTTTGCACAGGCGGCACAGACGAATGCCCGCCTTTCCCGACCACTTTCAACTGCAAAGTGACAATGCCTTTTTCCGCGGGCGCGATAACCGCCATCAAAGGCTCTACGCCTGGCACGATGCCTTGCGTGACCAGCCCGCCCTCATCGATGAGGAACTCAGCCTCGACACCGCGCGCTTCTAACACTTTGGCCATTTCCAAAGCGCCATCTATGCCGCCTTGTTCTTCGTCATGGCCGAAAGCGAAATAAACCGTGCGTTTGGGCTGCAAGCCGCGTGCCAACATGTTTTCAGCCGCTTCCAACAGACCCACAATATTCACTTTATTGTCTAATGTGCCACGACCCCAAATAAAGCCATCCGCAATCACGCCTTTGAACGGCGGCTGTTTCCAGTCGCCTTCTGTGCCCGGAATAACCGGCACGACATCCAAATGGCCCAGAAAAATAACCGGCTTATTGCTTGGCGAAACCGGCTCGCTGCCAGCCCATGTGAAGAGCAAAGAATAATCGCCAACCACTTCGCGGGTCATCGCCTTATGGGCTTTTGGGAAGCTCGTCGCCAGATACCTATGGTAGGCCAGCAAGGCTTTGCCCGAAGTTGGCTTATCGCGACCATAAGAGATGGTTTTATAGCGCACAGACTCGCTCATCAGTTTGGCGACACGATCGCTATTCGGTTTGAAGTCAAAACTTTTCCCAACCCCTTGCTCGGCCGCAGGCATGAAAGTGCGTGCCAGAACAAGGATCACAATCAGGGCCAGAAGCCCGCCAATAGCTGGTAAAATTCTTGTCTTAAACATGAGGAGCTCCTTTGGTGGGGTCGCGTCACACTTCGTCTGGTGCAACTGTTTGGGCAAGTCTGCCTCTATTTAGGCAGGTCTGCCCCTATTTTGGCAAGTCTGCCATTGTTTGTCTTTCCATGGCCAATATAACGCCAATACTTGCCATAAAGGTCAAGAGCGAAGTCCCGCCATAGGAAACAAATGGCAGCGGCACCCCCACCACGGGGGCCAGCCCCATAACCATGGCCAGATTAACAATGACATAAATCGAGATAGAAAAGCCCATAGACGCCACCGCGAGACGCGAGAACGAATGGCGCATTTGGTTGGCAATGCGGAAGATGAGAAACAGCGTTAAAATAAACAAAACCAGCAAAGCAAGCGAGCCGAAGAAGCCCATTTCTTCGGCGTAATTACTGAAGATAAAATCTGTATGGCGCTCTGGTAAAAAGTTGAGCTGGTTTTGCGTACCTTGAGCCAATCCCTTGCCAAACACCCCGCCAGACCCAATGCCAATTTTCGACTGAATGATGTGATAGCCAGCCCCCAGCGGGTCTCGCTCGGGGTTTAAAAACACCAAGACGCGTTCCTTTTGATAGGTCAGCATGTTTTGCCAAACAACAGGAATGGCCGCGATAATGGTTAGCGTTCCGGCCATGAAATAGCGCAAATCCACCCCAGCCAGAAACACCACGCTTAAGCCCGTCACCGCAATCATAATCGACGTGCCCAAATCAGGCTGGTTGAGCACCAGCAAACACGGCGCGGCAATCATCGCCACGGAGGCAATTAAATTAAGCGGATGCGACACATGATTTTGATGCATGCCATGGTAAAATCGGGCCAAGGCCAGCACCAAGGCCAGGCGCATAAACTCCGACGGCTGCAAGCGCACAAAGCCTAAATCGAGCCAGCGTTGCGCGCCCATGTTTTTCGTACCAAATATTTCCACCCCCACAAGAAGCGCGAAAACCGCCCCAAAAAGGGGATAGGCCATGACATAAAAGCTGCGAAGCTCAATCGTCGATAGAGCATAAATAAGCCCCAGCCCGCCAATAATCCGAACCCCGTGACGCCACGCCCAAGGCGAGAAATCGCCGCCCGCGACCGAATATAAAACCATGACGCCAATTAACCCCAGCAAGCCCACACAGACGAACAAAGGCTTATGCATATCGTTGAAATGTTCCACCCATCCGGCGCGGTTCATCTGGCTTTGATAACTCATGAGCGCTCTCCTGGGGTGGACGAGCGCATCGCTTGGGGCTGCCCATCGGCCGCAGGTTTTTGCCCTTGCGAGCGCAATAAGGCGACCATGATATCGCGCGCCATGGGCGCCGCCACTTGGCCACCGCCGCCGCCGTGTTCAATAACCACACAGATGGCATAGCGCGGGGCATTATGCGGCACATAGCCGACAAATAAAGCGTGGTCACGCAAGTGCCAATCGAGCTCAGAATTGGGGATCACCCCCTCTTCGCGTTCGGTTAAGGAGATGCGTCGAACCTGTACCGTGCCGGTTTTGCCAGACATCCGCTGGCCATCAATCAACAGGCTCGAGGCATAGGCCGTGCCATCGGGTTTGTTAACCGCGCGATACATGCCCTGTTGGACGACCTCAAGGTGTTCCGGCGCCAGCCCCAAGGGTTCGGGCGGCGACGTGGTTTCTTGGGCCCGCACTAAAGTGGGCGTTACGCGCTTGCCCCCATTTGCCAGCGCCGCTGTCATCACCGCCAATTGCAAAGGCGTGGTCAGCAAATAGCCTTGGCCGATGCCCGTAATTACCGTTTCGCCCGAGCGCCAGCCGGTATCATAATTGGCACGTTTCCAATCGCGCCCCGGTACCGTGCCCGATTTTTCGCCCGTGAGGTTGATCCCCGTCGGCGCCCCAAACCCGAAACGGCGCGCCATCGCCTCAATGCGGTTGATGCCCACTTTCAAAGCCAAGTCGTAGAAATAAGTGTCGCAAGACCGCTCAATCGCTTGCAGCATATTGACTGGCCCATGGCCCTCTTCCCGCCAGCAGTGAAACATCTCGCCCGAGAAATGATAGACACCCGAGCACGTCACTTTATCGTCGGCGCTCACCAATCCCGCTTCTAGGGCGGCCAGCGCCACCAACATTTTAAAGGTCGATCCGGGTGAATATTGTCCGCGGATGGCCTTGTTCAAAAGCGGCTTGCGCTCGGCGACCAGCATTTTCTCCCATGTGCGCGTATCGACGCCACGCGAGAAATCATTGGGGTCGAAAGAGGGAACCGAAGCCATGGCCAACAACTCGCCGGTTTCAATATCCATCACCACCGCCGAGCCGCTATGGCCCGCCAACCGCTGCGACACCAGTCTTTGCAGCTCTACGTCGATGGATAAAGCCATGCTTTGGCCTGGCTGACCCGGGTTGGTCTCTAATTCTCGCACCGTGCGACCGCGCGCATTGACCTCGACATGGCGCACGCCCGCCGTGCCGCGCAGGTCGAGTTCAAACTCCCGTTCCACCCCGCTGCGCCCCACGGTATCACCGACAATGCGCCCCATACGCCGCAAATCAGCCGCCGTCTTATCCCCCACATAGCCAACCACATGCGCTACGGCTTCGCCTTCAGGGTAAATTCGCTTCTCGCCAATGCGCGGGGAAACACCGGGCAAAAACGGTAAGCGCAAATTAATCGCGGCGAAAGCATCCCAATCAACATCTTCGGCAATGGGGATGGCCTTGAAAGACGGGCCGCGTTTGATGCGACGCCGAAGCTCGCGCACGCGGGCGTTCGATAGACCCAAATGCTCTTGCAACTCGGCCAGCGTATTGTCTAGGTCTTTGGCTTGCTCTGGTACCAATTCGACCAGGAGCTTGCGGTCATTATCTGCCAGAAGCGCCCCATCGCGGTCGGTGATAAGACCTCGAGCGGGCGAAAGCTCGGAAATATTCACCCGATTGGCTTCCGCTAAAGTGGCATAACTATCAGATTGAGATATTTGCAAATATTGCAATCGGCCCGCCAACAGGGCAAATAAGCTGACTTGCATGCCCCCGAGGGCAAACAGGCGCCGAGAAAATAATCCGCTTTCATTTTCAAACAGGGACATTACTCGTCTCCTCTTTTAAGCGAGTCAGACAGCGATTGGTTTTCCATCCACCCGAGAGGGCAATAAAGCAGCGGGAAGCATAAACCAGTCAATAGAGCCGACGTCAAATACAGCCAAAAATCTATCGCCATGTCCGCTCGCATGAGACCAATGAGGTAGCCGGCAAAATAGGTTAGCAGACACACCACTGCAAAATTCGCCCATACAGAGCCGGCGCGCGCTTCTTGCAAAACGGTTTTTTGTCTCATCGCCAATAGATAGAAAAAACAAAATAAAAACGCCCAGAAACCGATTGGTGCTTCGCTCAAAATATCGTTCAGCAGGCCAAAGGCAATGATGGCAAAGGGCGCAAAGTCTCGCTCACTTGGCGAAATCGCAATGAAAAATATTGGCACAAGATAGAGACCCAGCTCAATATGGCGAAGCCATTGATAGTCCACGGGCAGGCCATCGAGAAAAATAAACCCAGCCAAAACAAAATAAGGAACGAGCCACAGGCTGCCGCCGTCCGCGGCCCGCACATCGGGGCGACGTAAGGGGTTCATCTTTTGGCCTTGCGCGAAGCTGGCGAGGTTTGAATATCGGGCGGCGCATCAACGGCAACGCCCTTGACCACGCGCACATGAATGAGCCCTTGCACATCATCCAAAAGCTCGACTTTTGGCGGCTCCCCGACACCCAAACGCAGTATTCCCACCGGCAGGCCAATCGGGATACGACCGCCACGACCAGACGTGACCAAGAGGTCGCCATCTTTCAACGTGGCTTTGCGGGGCACGAATTGAAGCTCTGGCATATCATTATTGCGACCCGATAAAATCGCTTGCACATTGCTGGCCAAAGCCACCACGGGGATATTGCTGTTAAAATCAGTCAGCAGCAAAATACGTGCCGATTGCAAACCGCTGGAGATAACCCGCCCGATCAATCCATTGGTGCCAATCACCGCCAAGCCTGGTTCAATGCCCGCGCTTTTGCCGCCCTTCGTCACCAAGGTTTTGACAAATGGACTGGAAAGGTCTGCCACCACCCGAACGGGGAAAAGCTCAATGTCTGGCTCTGGTGGCAAATCTAGCAGCGCGCGATATTGCTGCATGAGGAATTGCGCTTGTGTCATCTCGTTGATTTTAAGACGCAAGGCTTCGTTTTCCGCAAGCAGGCGATGGTTTTCTTCGCGCAGGCCACTGAGTTGCGAGACTTGTGTGCCCGTGTTTCGAAGCGCAATAAAGGGGCGCCCCAAAGCATCTATGGCAGGCAGAAAAATATCAAAGGCGGTTTGGCGCAATTGCATAACCCGCGGGTCGTCGCGCGGCAGCAGAAACAAAAATAGAGCGCCGATGAGCACACACACAGCCGCAATGCCCGTCGCACTGACAAAGCGTGTCTCTCTAATACTGGCGCCAAATTTCGCCAAACTATCCCCTTAAAGTCTCGCCTAATAGGCTGCGGACAGAACGTGTTTCATGGTTTTAATGTGTTCCAGCGCACGGCCAGTTCCCAACACAACGCAAGACAAAGCTTCATCGGCAATCGACACAGGCAGGCCCGTGGCTTCGCGCAAATAAGCATCTAAATTATGCAGCAAACCGCCGCCGCCGGTCATCACGATGCCCTTGTCGACAATATCTGCGGCCAATTCTGGCGGCGTAGCTTCTAGGGCCACTTTCACGGCTTCGACAATGGCGCCCACAGGCTCGGCAAGGCTCTCGGCAATTTCGCGCTGGGTAATGATAACTTCGCGCGGCACGCCATTCATCAAATCGCGCCCTTTGAGGCTGACAGTCTGGCCTTCTTCGCCCGGCGCCATCATGGCTGAGCCAACTTCTTTTTTGATGCGCTCCGCACTCGACTCGCCGATGAGCAGATTATGGTTACGACGGATATGAGCGATAATCGCCTCATCCATTTTATCGCCACCCACACGCACCGAACGCGAATACACAATACCGCCCAAAGACAGAACCGCGACTTCCGTGGTGCCACCGCCGATATCAATCACCATCGAGCCTGTTGGCTCGGTGACCGGAAGGCCCGCGCCAATGGCTGCGGCCATAGGCTCTTCGATGAGGAATACCCGACGCGCGCCCGCCGACATGGCGCTTTCTTGAATCGCACGTCGTTCTACCGCCGTCGCGCCCGAAGGCACACAGACAACGATTTGCGGATTGGCAAAGCTGCGGCGGTTATGAACTTTGCGGATGAAGTGTTTGATCATTTCTTCCGTCACATCAAAGTCGGCAATCACACCATCGCGCATCGGGCGAATGGCTTTAATATTGCCAGGTGTGCGCCCCAACATCATTTTGGCTTCGTCGCCCACAGCCAACACGCGGTTGCGCCCGTTCTGTTCGATGATGGCCACTACAGATGGCTCGTTCAAAACAATGCCACGCCCTTTTACATAAACCAGCGTATTGGCGGTTCCAAGGTCAATGGCCATGTCGGCAGAGAACATCGCAAGCAGCATATTTAACATCGTGTATTCCTCTCAAAGGGTACCTATCAGGCGGTCAGACTATCTGGCGCCTGTTTTTCTCGTTTAATCAACAATTTATTCAAAGCACTAATATAGGCCCGTGCCGAAGCGACCATTGTATCGGTATCGGCTGCACGACCGATGACGGTCTTGCCCGCCTCTTCCAGGCGCACGCTAACTTCGGCTTGTGCATCCGTGCCTTGTGTCACCGCATGCACTTGGTAAAGCTGCAAATCCGCTTCATGCGGGAACAAAGCCTTAATGGCATTGAACGTCGCATCGACGGGGCCATCGCCTGTGCTCTCGACTTCGGTTTCTTTACCGTCGATATCCAGCTGTAACGTAGCTTCTTGGGGCCCGTGCGAGCCCGCCACGACGCGCAAAGACACCAGCTTAATCCGGTCGATGCCTTTGGCCACTTCATCATCAATCAAGGCGATGATATCGTCGTCAAATACATGTTTTTTGCGGTCGGCCAATTCTTTGAAGCGCACAAAAGCCTCTTGCAATTGGTTGTCGCCCAATTCATAGCCGAGATTATTAATCTTATCGCGAAACGCATGACGCCCCGAATGCTTGCCCATAACCAAAGAGGTTTTGGAAATGCCAACGCTCTCCGGTGTCATGATTTCATAGGTCTGATTGTTTTTCAGCATGCCATCTTGATGGATGCCGCTTTCGTGCGCGAACGCATTCTTGCCGACAATCGCTTTATTATATTGCACTGGAAACGCCGTCACCGACGAGACCAATTTGGAAGCGCGAGACAGCATTTGCGTCTCGATATGGCTCCACTGTGGCATCAAGTCGTTGCGCACATTCAACGCCATGACAATCTCTTCCAAGGCGGCATTGCCCGCGCGTTCGCCAAGCCCATTTATGGTGCATTCGATTTGGCGTGCGCCAGCGCGAACGCCAGCCAAAGAATTAGCAACCGCCAATCCCAAATCATTATGGCAATGGGTGGAGATAATCGCTTTATCGATATTGGGCACACGCTCGCGCAACATGGTAATCATCTCGAAATATTCCTGCGGCATTGTATAGCCCACGGTGTCTGGAATATTGATCGTTGTGGCACCTGCCCGAATAGCGGTCTCGACGCTGGCACACAAAAAATCATGCTCGGTGCGGGTGGCGTCTTCTGGCGACCATTCCACGTTATCGGTATGGTCGCGAGCGCGCGCCACCGAAGCGGCAATGGCTTCCATCACATCTTCCGGTTCCATTTGCAGCTTGTGCTTCATATGCACGGGGCTGGTGGAAATAAAAGTGTGAATGCGCGGGTTTTTGGCATGTTTTAACGCATCTGCCGCGCGGTCGATATCTTTCGAGCCAGCCCGAGCCAAGCCGCAAACTTGTGCGTCTTTCACCAGTTTGGCGACTTCGGATACGCTTTCAAAATCGCCGTTGGAGGCAATCGGAAAGCCAGCTTCGATAACATCGACGCCCATTGTGTCCAAAACTTCTGCAACTTGCAGCTTCTCTTCCAAAGTCATGGAAGCGCCAGGCGATTGCTCGCCATCGCGCAAGGTGGTGTCGAAAATATAAATGCGGTCGCTTGCCGCGCCTGTTTGTTTTGTTGTGTTGGTCATTATCTCATCCTTCTCTTGGCGGCTTTACCTGTGGTTTCCAGGCATTTACCATTATGTTTTATCCCTAATTCACCCCCTGAGAACGCGCCGTGCATGGCCTGTCCGATCTCAGGGGCAGGTTAGGAGAAGGATGGTAAGTAAGTCGTTCGGCCGAGAGGTTTTTTGACGCCGGCCACAAGGCGCGCACAGACCCACAACGCGGCCAGACGACCGAGCGGTAAAAGGGTTTGTAAATTTGGCCTGAGCCATCATCTTGCGCCTCTTTATAGAAAACCCTCTCGGGCCTCATAAAAAATCTTATACTTCATGTTTATCCAAGCAAAACAGCCATGGCAAGCACTTTCACATGTCACGACCTGCCAAAGCGGGCGTCTGTTCGCCGACCTGTTGAATTAAAAAATCCATCACCGTTCGTACATGTCCAAGCCGTGCCAAATCGGCGCGGGTCAGCAACCATAACTCTAAATTACCAACCAACTCTGGCCCCACGAGCTGCACCAAGGCGGTTTGCTGGTGCGCGATAAAGCACGGCAGAGCCGCCACCGCTTCGCCACCCAAAATCGCATTTAGCCGAGTGGCGACGCTCGAGGCGCGCATCACGACTTTGGCGTTTTTTTCTGCCCGGGATAGCCACCAAACCGGGCCCAAAGGTCGCTCTTCCTCAGAAAAAGCAACCACTTGATGACCGGTTAAATCGCCAGCGCTATTTATCGGTCCAAATTTCGCCTGATAGCTAGGCGTCGCATAGACGCCGTAAGCCACATCACAAAGCTTGCGAGCCAACATATCGCCATGGGTGGGGCGCGCCAGACGCAGCGCAATATCGACATCGCGCAATACATTCATCACCCTTGGCGCACCGCCAGGGCCCGACAGACTTGGATCTGTGATGATGTCGAGGGTAATATCAGGTGCCGTTTTCAAGAAATTCGGCACCGCTGGGCCAATCAATCCGCCGGCCACCACATCGCTGGCAGAAAGGCGCACCACCCCGCCGTAAGCCCCTGAATCGGCTTGGAAATCTCTTTGTAAGGACGAAAGACTCGTGTCGACGGGCTCAAGCGATTGCAACAAGCGCGTGCCGTCTTGCGTGAGCGTGTAGCCGCTGCGCAGGCGCTCGAAAAGCCGCGCTTCTAACGCCGCTTCCAAATTGCCGATACGGCGCAACACCGTGGTGGTGTTGACGGCTAACTCGCGGGCTGCGGCCGACAAACTACCAGCCGCCGCCACCGCGAGGAAAAACCGTAAATCGTCCCAATCAAGATCTTTCATAATCGCAACAGCTTAGCTGCAAATATGCAAAATTGCAATTTTGCAACCTAAGAGTTGCGAAAAATGCTCTTCCGGTCGAGTTTCAACCAATTATCGAACGACAAACTGCCTGCGCCTTTGACCACCAGCACCGCCAGCAGAAAAACCCACAGCAAACGTTGGTCGAGAATGAGCGCATCGGAGGTACGGTCAAACCAAGCGCCAATCGTGGCCGCTTCGACCCCATGGCCATAAATATCGGTGAGCGATTGCACACCCACAAAGCCAATCATCGCCAGGGCTGCGCCGCGCGTGAACAAACCAATCAGTATCAGCAAAGGCAAAACAAACTCGGCCCAACTGCCTAGCAAAACAATCGGCGTGAAAAGTATCGAAATCGCGTCCGTGTCATATTCAGCGGCTTCTGTGATGCCGGGAAGAATTTGATAATAGGCGCCAATCGTCGGGGTAAAAAGCCCTTCCAATTTCGTCATGGCCGAGGCCCAGTAATACCCAGCCAAAACAGCCGCGAAGGTAAAGCGACCCGCTAGCGGAAGGAACCATTCGCCCGCGGCCGCAGCAATGCGCGACATCACATCGACATAAAGTGTCGAGCCATCGCGCCAGAGTTGTTGAAATTTAGTCATTGTTTTTCCTTATTCTAAGTTTCCGTTTTCATTTCCAGCATGGTCGCACAGCCCGCTGCCAGAAATCCTAGCGAGAGTATAAGGCCAAAGTTTTTTATTATTTTTCGCATTTTTTTCTTTTTCCTAGAAAATGAGGAGGCGTGCACATTGGCACCCCTCCCCGTGTATTTCTATTCCCTTAACCGCGGCAAACCACGGTCACGTTTGGCTCGTAGCTCCACATTTTACCGGAAATATAATCTGTGCCTGAACCCAGAAGGCCACCAATAATTATATTTCCCCAGAATGCTGATTCAAATGTGCGATTAACATTTGTGACAGGCGAGCAGGACCGTTTGTCGACAAAAATTTGCACCGGATTGGAGTCTGTTTTTTCAATTACAACTGTACCGGGAATCTTAACCGGGGTTCCGTCGGTCAGTCGGCCTTGAATCATTTTGTTGTTCGATGCGCGAACATTTACGGTCTGAGAATCGGGTCCGAACAAGGTAGCGCAACCAGAAAGGCCTACTGCCACAACGATTGTGCTTAAGAAAATTTTCGTATTCATTTTAATCTCCACATTTTTGTTATTTTTATTTCATCTCCTAATTTTTATTAATTTAGAGACTTCTCGATAGTAAGAGTTTCGCTTATCAAGTCAATTGAGGAAAAACCCGTCTCGTGAAACAACGAGTAACATGGGTCTACGATTGTCTTTTCTTTATCCTCGCTAGCCTCTAAGCTCGGCCCTATTGAAATCGCTCAATCCAAGAATAAGGGAAACCCCATGCTTCGTATTTTGACCATTGGTAGTTTTGTTTTATTGGCCGCCTGCGCCACGCCGGGCGAAGAGAACCGAGCGGGGTCGTTTTCGGCTGGCCAAGTCAACCAACGCCAGCAAGTTAAAATTATCTCCATTCTCTCCATCCTGCCCGCAAAAGTCACTGTCTCCAATCGGCGAAATCAAGACCTCGCCTCCGGCATAGGTGCCGTGGTGGGGGGCATTTTGGGGGTCGCCATTGGCCACGATAACAATCGCTCTTCGGGCGGCGCAACGCTCGGCGTTATTGCTGGCTCTGAAGCCGGACGCTTGGGCCAGGGCTCAACAAAATTGATCAACGGAATACAAATTATCTACCGCGACGGTGACGAGACTTTGTCCTCTGCGCAAGTTGCGCGCCCTTGCGACTATGCCCTGGGACAGGCCTTGATGACCTTTGTTGGCGATACCGAGGCCCGCATTCAATCCAACCATGACTGCGTCAAAGGCCAAGAGCAGCAGCCGGGCCTCGTGAGCCTGCTGCAAGGTGTCTCTATAGACTAGGCAGATTTTCGGCACAAAAAAGGGCGGCGCTCGTTTTCGCGAGGCCGCCCTATTTATTTATGAAATCAGCTTTAGTTTTTGCTTTGGTCAACCAATTGATTGGCCGAAATCCAAGGCATTTTGCTGCGCAGATCCGCACCGACTTTTTCAATCGGGTGCGCATCATTTACTTTGCGGAATTCTTTAATCTCTTCTTGTCCACCTTGCATCCAGCGATCGGTAAACTTGCCGGTCTGAATATCCTCAAGGATTTTCTTCATTTCAGCTTTGGTGTCGCTCGTTACAACGCGAGGGCCCGACACATATTCGCCAAACTCGGCTGTGTTAGAAATCGAGTAGTTCATGTTCGAAATGCCACCCTCATAAATCAGGTCGACGATGAGTTTCACTTCGTGCAGGCATTCGAAATAGGCCATCTCAGCTGGGTAACCAGCTTCGGTTAGCGTTTCGTAACCCGCTTTGATGAGCTCGACAACACCGCCGCATAAAACCGCCTGCTCGCCGAACAAGTCGGTTTCGCATTCGTCGCGGAATGTCGTCTCGATGATGCCCGAACGACCACCGCCCACGCCACAAGCGTAAGACATAGCCAAATCACGAGCCGAACCAGAAGCGTCTTGCGCCACAGCTACCAGACAGGGCACGCCGCCGCCTTTGGCATATTCGCCGCGCACGGTATGGCCAGGGCCTTTGGGGGCAACCATCGACACATCCAAATCTGGACGCGCTTGGATGAGACCAAAGTGAATGGCCAAGCCATGAGCAAACATCAAGGTTCCGCCTTCGCGGATGTTCTCTGCGATGTCGGCGTTGTAAATGTCTTTTTGCAATTCATCTGGCGTCAGGATCATCACGACATCGGCCCAAGCAGAGGCTTCCGCAATGGTTTTCACAGCAATGCCTTCGGCTTCGGCCTTGGCAGCCGAGGCAGAGCCGGCACGCAGGCCAACACAAATATCGGTAACACCGCTATCGCGCAAGTTCAGCAAATGCGCGTGGCCTTGCGAACCATAGCCAATCACAGCTACTTTTTTGCCTTTAATCAGGTTTACATCCGCATCGCGGTCATACAGCATTTCCATCCATCTATTCCTTAAAGTCTGGTTAGGGTTTCGTTAAATCTACATAGCTTCGGGGCCGCGAGAGATAGCTGCCGCGCCTGTGCGCGAAACTTCTCGAAGACCCAGAGGTTTCATCAGCCCAATAAAGGCATCAATTTTTTCGGTGTTACCGGTAATCTCAAAGACGAAGCTATCCGGCGTCGCATCTACCACACGGGCGCGGAAGGCTTCCGACATGCGAAGCGCTTCGACGCGGGCATCGCCCTTGCCGGCCACTTTCACCAAAGCCAATTCGCGCTCGACGCTCTCGCATTCGACCGTCAAATCGACCACCCGATGCACGGGCACCAAGCGACCCAATTGGGCTTTAATTTGTTCAATCATCGGAGGCGTGCCCAAAGTCACAATGGTGATGCGAGACATATGCTCTTGATCATCCACTTCGGCCACGGTCAGGCTGTCGATATTATAGCCACGGCCTGAAAACAGACCGATGACGCGCGCCAAAACCCCCGCCTCATTATCTACGAGGACGGAAAGCGTATGCCGCTCAATTTGATTTTCTGCGCTCATCTTCAACCTTCTCAAAAATCGGCCTTTCGACCTATTCATGCGCCTTTCTATAGCGCACTCACTGGGTGGTTAAAAGCCCGATTATTCGCCTTCATTTAAACCAGAGCTTTGCCCGCATCTGAGACTTCAATATCTAAGCCTTCGCTATCGGCGAGAAGCATTTCATTATGCGCCGCGCCCGATGGGATCATCGGGAAACAATTTTCGTCTTTGGTCACGATGCAATCAAAAATAACTGGGCCTGGCGTGTCGATCATGCGCTTAATGGCATCATCCAATTCAGCGGCTGTTTCGGCCCGAATGCCCGTGGCACCATAGGCTTCTGCCAATTTAACAAAATCAGGCAGGGCTTCCGAATAAGAGCTGGAATAGCGCCCACCGTGCAGCAATTCCTGCCATTGGCGCACCATGCCCATATATTCATTGTTCAAGATAAAAATCTTAATCGGCAACCGATATTGCACCGCCGTTGATATCTCCTGCATGGTCATTTGCACCGAGGCTTCGCCTGCAATGTCGATAACCAGACTTTTGGGATGCGCCACTTGCACACCAACGGCCGCCGGAATGCCATAGCCCATCGTGCCCAAGCCACCAGAGGTCATCCAGCGATTGGGGTCTTCAAAACGATAATATTGTGCCGCCCACATTTGGTGCTGGCCCACTTCGGTGGTGATGTAAGTGTCAGCGTCTTTGGTCAGCTCATACAAGCGCTCGACCGCATATTGTGGCTTGATGGCTTTGGCGTCTTTTTTGTAAGCCAAGCATTTTCTATCCCGCCAGCCCTCAATCTCTTCCCACCAGCTGGCCAGCGCTTTTTTGTCTGGCGTCACCGCGTCCGATTTATAGACCCGCAGCATGTCTTCTAAAACATGCGCGCAATCGCCCACAATCGCGACATCGACCATGACGTTTTTATTGATGCTCGAGGGATCGATATCAACATGGATTTTCTTCGAGTTCGGCGCAAACTTATCCAAAGTGCCGGTGATGCGGTCATCAAAGCGCGCACCGATGTTAATCATCACGTCGCAATCATGCATCGCCCAATTGGCTTCATAGGTGCCGTGCATGCCCAACATACCCAACCATTGCTTATCGGCCGAGGGATAGCTGCCCAGACCCATGAGGGTTGAGGTGATCGGGAAACCCGTCAATTTAACAAATTCGCGCAGCAATTGGCTGGCCTGCGGGCCTGAGTTGATGATGCCGCCACCGGTATAAAAAATTGGCTTTTTGGCATTGGCAATCAGCTCCACCGCTTGCTTGATGGCGGCCATGTCGCCCTTCAGTTGCGGCTGATAGCTTTTGTGCTTCACCGCTTTCGGCTTCATGTAGGGGCCGAGCGCAAACTGGATATCTTTTGGAATATCGACAACCACAGGGCCCGGACGACCGGTGGTAGCAACTTGAAACGCCTCATGCATGATGCGCGCCAAATCGTTGATGTCTTTGACCAAATAATTGTGCTTGGTGCAGGGGCGCGTGATGCCAACGGTGTCGGCCTCTTGAAACGCGTCACCGCCGATGAGATGCGTCGGCACCTGCCCAGTAATGCAAACCATGGGAATACTATCCATCAAAGCATCGGTAAGGCCGGTCACCGCATTGGTGGCGCCGGGGCCGGAGGTAACCAAAACCACGCCGCATTTGCCGGTCGAGCGCGCATAGCCCTCGGCCGCATGGGTGGCGCCCTGCTCGTGGCGAACCAGAATATGCTCGATAGATTCCTGCTGGAATATCTCGTCATAAATCGGCAAAACCGCGCCGCCAGGGTAGCCAAAAATATGCTCTACACCATGGTCTTGCAAAGATTGCAGAACGATTTGTGCGCCGTTTAATTGTTTGTCCATCGTATCGCAACGGCCAAAGCCGCCTCCATATTATGAGTGGGCGCACCAATCCCTATGTCGGCGCAGCCTCGTGAAGAAGCGAAAATAGCAATATTTATGTCGTGGTCAAGCTATTTTGTGAAATAAATGAAAAGATTTTATCATAGTTATCGGTGTAATCTTGCTCAGAGAAACTTTCCCAGCCGGTCATTTGATTGCGAAACCAGGTCATTTGGCGTTTGGCATAGCGGCGTGTGGCTTGTTGCGCCTGCTCTATGGCTTGCTCGCGGGTCAGATTACCTTGCACAAAGTCCAGGATCTGCGATACGCCGAGCGCCTTGCGGATGGTGGTCTCAAGCGGCAAGTGGAGCGCGGCCAGCGCCTCGACTTCTTCTAGTGCCGCGCCTTGCATCATCTGTTCAAAGCGCAAATTGCAGCGCGCATAGAGCCAGTCTCTATCTGGCAGGAGTAAAATTCTATGCGCCTGCGTCAACGGCGCTTGTGGTTTTATCTTTTGCCAATCCGACAACCGCGTGCCCGTCGCGGCCCAGACTTCTAGCCCACGCAAAATACGTTGCTTGTCGGTTGGCTGCAGGCGCTCCGCCAAGGGGGGATCGCGTTGGTGCAGCTCGGCATATAATTCGGCCAAGCCAATGGCCTCGAGGCGTTGGCGCCAATGCTCGCGCACATCGGAAGGGATTTCTGGCAAATCGACCAGACCGTCGGTTAGGCTTTTAAAATACAGCCCCGTGCCGCCCACCACGATGGGCACTTGGCCAGCCGCTTGGGCCTGCTGGATTTGCGCCAAAGCCTGCTCTTGCCAAACACCCACGCTATAGGGCGCGCCTGCCGCTACATGCCCATAAAGCGCGTGGGGGGCTTGGGCTTCTTCTTGCGCGCTGGGGCGCGCGGTTAATTGGCGTAACGTGTCGTAGACTTGTAAGCTGTCGGCATTAATGATGCGCCCGTTAATTTGTTTGGCCAGCGCCAAGGCCAATGCAGACTTGCCGCTGGCGGTGGAGCCTGCAATAAGAAGGGGTAAAAATTCGCCAGTCGAAGATACAGTCGAAGACATAGACATAGATATAGACATAGATATAGACATAGGCGTTAGTCTTACAGGGTTGAGGACAAATGACACAACAAATCAATGAAGCCACTTTTTTGGTTCTAACGGCCGCCCCCCAAAGCGGCTATTTTACGCCTGCCCGATTGAGCGAACTGGCCACACAATTTCCAGATCTGCCCGCGGCCAAAAGCTTAAGCCAAGATGCCGTCGAATTTGCGCTACAGAGCCACAACAGTGAGCTGGCCGCGCCATTGGCTGAATTTCCCTTTGATGTGAATTGGGTCGACGGCGCGCATCGGCGCAAAAAAATGCTCATCGCCGATTTGGAATCCACCATCATCGAGCAGGAATGTTTGGATGAGCTGGCGGTGGTGATCGACAAGCAAGCCGTGATGGTGGATATCACCACGCGCGCCATGCGCGGCGAATTAGATTTCGAGCCAGCCCTGAAAGAACGCGTGGCCATGCTGAAAGGCTTGCCCAAAAGCGCCCTGCAAGACCTGTATGACACCGGGATTACGCTGATGCCCGGCGCCCAAACCTTGCTCGCCACCTTGCGGGCGCAGGATGTATTTTGCGGCCTTGTCTCTGGCGGTTTCGCGTTTTTTGCCGACCGCATTGCCCAGCGAATCGGCTTTCACCGCTTTCAGTGCAATGACCTAAACCTCACCGATGGGGTTTTGGATGGCACCGTGGTGGAGCCTATTTTGGGACGCGCCGCCAAGGCCGAAATTCTAACCGCTTGGGCGCAAGAGTTGGGCCTCACGCCCGACGACGTTTTGGCCACGGGCGATGGCTCCAATGATTTGGCCATGTTGAAAATAGCCGGCATGGGCGTGGCGTTTCGCGCCAAGCCTGCGGTTGCCGAAGCGGCACAATACACGCTTCAGCACGCAGACCTTACGGGGCTTTTATACCTACAAGGCTATAGCGAAAGCCAGTTTCAAACCGCCTAATTGCTTAATGGGATGGCGATGAAACGCACGGTGCCGCGCGACTTCACGAAAACCAGAACCGATTTACGACCCGATTTCTCGGCCCTTTTCAGAGCCTCGACAGCCGTTTTGGCTGACCCGATGGTCTTTTGATCGATTTCAGAAATCACATCGCCAACACGTATGCCTGATTCAAAAGCCACGCTAGAGCGGTCCATCTCCACCACCAAAGCGCCGCTGGCATTATCGCCAAGCTCGAAATCACGCCGCGACTTCGGGTTGATGTTTTGCAAAGTAAGACCCAAATAGGCGTGGGTTTTTGTATCTTGCTGTTTCTCGACTTGGCTCTGGGCTGGCTTTTTATCAACCGCTGCCTCTTGCAAACGTCCGGTCACGATTTTAATGCGCTTGGTGCGCCCGCGGCGGATCAGCTCGACATTTACTGGCTTATCGATTTTGGTCTCCGCCACAATGCGCGGCAAATCTCGCATGGTGGGCACAGGCTTATTGTCAAATTTGACAATCACATCCCCAACTTTCAGGCCGCCCTTTTCGGCTGGGCCGACTGGCGATACTTCAGATACCAAAGCGCCGCGCGCTTTTCCAAGCGATAGGCTTTCGGCCAATTCGTCGGTAACTTCTTGAATGCGCACGCCCAACCAGCCGCGGCGGGTTTCGCCATATTGGCGCAATTGCGCGATGACGGACGTGGCAAGGTTCGACGGAATGGAAAATCCAATACCGACCGAGCCGCCCGATGGCGAAATAATCGCCGAGTTCACGCCAATGACTTCGCCCTTCATATTAAACAAGGGGCCGCCCGAGTTGCCTTTGTTAATCGCGGCATCGGTTTGGATGAAACTATCATAGGGGCCTGCATTAATGTCGCGTTTGATGGCTGAAATAACCCCCGCCGAAAGCGAGCCGCCAAGACCAAACGGATTGCCAATGGCAATCACCCAATCGCCCACACGGGCTTTGGCGCTATCTCCCATCGGCACAAAAGCCAACTTCTTTTTGGTTTTCACCTGCAAAACAGCCAAGTCGGTTTTCGGGTCGCGGCCAATAATTTCGGCCGGCAATTTACTGCCGTCAGAGAAGTTGATGGTAATCTCATCCGCCTCTTCGATGACGTGATTATTGGTGATGATGATGCCGTTGGGGTCGACCACAAAGCCCGAGCCAAGCGAGGATACCTTGCGGCTTTGTGGCTGGCTGTTGGGGTTATTTGGCGGGCCATTTTGGCCGCGACGTTGATTGAAAAACTCTTCGAAGAAATCTCCAAACGGTGGCTGGCCGGGGCCGCGCGAGTTGCGCTGCGGTAAGGTTTGCGAGGTGGAGATATTCACCACGGCTGGCATCAGGCGTTCGGCTAAATCAGCAAACCCTTCTACAGGACGGGCGAGGCTTGGCGAGGCCAATAAAGGAAGAACCATTAAGGTGAGGATGAGAGAGAAACGAAGAGCGCGAACAGACTGCATGATTATTCCTACTTAAAAATTGCTATTTGAGAAGCCAGACCAAACCGACCCCAAGAGCCAGAGCGATGATGCCACCGCGTCGTAAGGTGGCATCATCGACCTGTTCCAATTGTTTCATCATAGAGCGCAAAAATGTCGGAAAAAGGGCATAGAGAGCCCCCTCAAAAGCCAATACGAGGGCGAAAGCCAAAAAGACTTTCTCCAGCATTATCGAACGGCTTTTTTCGCGTCCGCTTTCGCCTTGGCAGCAATCTCTGGACATAGCGAGTCGCTCAACGAACGGCCCTTGGCTGTCAATTTGGCGACATTCACGCGTTGACCACGTTTCACCGTGCCACGCTTGCTCGGGGCCAGAACGCTGTTCGGGTTTTTCATGAACTGCAAGAACGAGCTGTCTGGAGACATCACCATCGTGGTGCCCTCTTCGAGTGCCGTTGTATAGGCCTGCATGGAACGATAAAAAGCGAAGAAGTCTGGGTCTTGTCCAAAGACACGGGCAAACACACGCGTCCGGCAGGCATCGCCTTGACCGCGAATAACTTCACTATCGCGGGTGGCTTCGGCAGTCAAAACCGTCACTTGCTTGTCGGCTTGGGCGCGAATGGCACGCCCGACTTCTTGACCCCGCGCCCGAAACTCAGCCGCTTCTTGTTCGCGTTCGGTTTGCATACGACGATAAATCGCTTGGCTGTTGGCTTGCGGCAAGTCGGCACGACGAATGCGCACATCGACAATCTCAATGCCGAAATCAGCCGCTTGCTCATTGACCAATTTGGTGATCCGGGTCATCAGCTTGGAACGCTCGTCGCGGACCACGGTTTGAAACTCTTCCTCGCCCAATACCGAGCGCATAGAAGAAGACACAATGGCCGCCAAACGCGAGCGCGCCCGACGCTCATCGCGCAGCGCTTTGTAGAACTGCAAAGGATCGGTAATTTTATAACGGGTGAAAGCATCCACGACCAAACGCTTTTGGTCCGAGGCAATCAGCTCTTCCGCTGGGGTATCCAAATCGAGGATACGCTTATCGACGAAAATCACATTTTGCACGAAGGGCATTTTGAAGTTAAGCCCTGGCTCGGTAATCACACGACGCGGGTCGCCAAATTGCAGCACCAAAGCCTGTTGCGTTTGATGCACGGTGAACAAGGAAGCCGAGGCGATAACGCCCAGCACGATGAGAAGGAAAACGGCAATCAGTCCTGTGCGTTGCATTATTTTGTCTCCTTGCTAGTCGAGCGGCTGTTCAGCTGGTCGAGCGGCAGATATGGCACGACGCCATTGCCGTTGTTTTCGATGATAATTTTATTGGTTCGCGCCATAACTGTTTCTAGCGTTTCCAAGAAAATCCGTTGGCGGGTAACGCCTTGCGCGGCACGGTATTCGGTGTAAATCGAGGCAAAGCGCGTGGCCTCACCATCGGCTTCCGCAACCGTTTGGGCCCGATAAGCCTCCGAGTCACGACGAATACGAACGGCCTCACCTTGGGCTTCTGGAACCACCCGGTTGGCATAGGAATTGGCTTCATTGCGGGCGCGTTCTTGGTCGGCACGCGCGGCTTGCACATCGCGGAAGGCGTCGATAACCGCAGCGGGCGGATCGACTTTCTGCATTTTCACCTGCGTGATGCCAATACCCGCATTATAACTGTCGAGCGTGGCTTGCATCAGCGCTTTGACTTGCTCTTCGTTGTTTTGGCGTTGTTCGGTCAAAATCGGCTGAATGTCGTTTTGTCCGACAATCTCGCGCATGGTGCTTTCGGCCACGGCTTTTACTGTGCCCGTTGGGTTTTGAATGTTGAACAGGAAATTGGGCGCATCGTCGATGACCCAGAAAACCGAGAAATCAACGTCGACGATGTTTTCGTCCCCCGTCAGCATCAGGCTTTCTTCTGGCACATCGCGCGTGACACCTGCCGAGCGGCGGTCGTCGCCAGCGCGCATACCAATATCCACACGGTTGACCGTGGTGACTTTGGGCGTTACCGCGCTCTCAATGGGATACGGAAGGTGATAATTCAGACCTGGTGCAGTTTGCGTATGAAACTTGCCAAAGCGCAAAACAACGCCCTGCTCATCGGCGCCCACGCGGTAAAAGCCGCTGACTGCCCAAACTCCGATAAGCACGGCCAAAATAACCAGTATTCCCGAGGCGCCACCGGCACCGGGCACGAGGCCGTTAAAGCGGGCTTTTAAATCGCGAAGCAATTCGTCGAGGTCGGGTTCATTTCCACGATTGGGGCCACGGCCCGAACCACGATTGGGACCACGATTGGAGCCGCCCCCGTTCGAGCCGCCTCCATTGGAGCCATTCGATCCGTTCCCCCAAGGGTTTTGATTGTCTGATTTGTTATCCCAGGGCATGAAACTTCCTCCTAATAGGTCTTGCTCTTTATAGGCCAGGCTTGGCGTATCCACAATCTAACAAAGGGACGCCGAGACCGAGCGCACAACCAAACCCATTGAAAGTTCAGTCTTGAGCCATCATATAGTTGTAATGTGGGGACGCTGCGCCTGCTTTTCAAGCGCCGATAGAAAGAATTCGACATGAGCCAAATTACCGACGCAGACATTCGAGACACGCTCGACAGCCTGACACCCGATGGCGAGACGCAATCGCTCATCGCCAGCGATCGTGTGCAAGGGATTGTGGTGAAAGGTGGCAATATTGGCTTTTCCATCGAGGTCGATGGCTTAAGCGGCGATGCCGTCTCTGCGGTGAAAGAGCAAGCCGAAGCGGCTGTGCGCGCGCTTACCGGCGTTTTATCGGTGACATGCGTTTTGACCGCACATAAAGCCCCCTCGTCAGCGAGCCCCGACAGCAAACCTGCCCCAAAGGGCCCACATAATAGCGCCAGTACAGAAGTGCCAAAAGTATTCGAGCGCATTGGCGCGGTCATTGCCGTAGCGTCTGGCAAGGGTGGCGTTGGCAAATCTACTGTGGCCGTGAACTTGGCCATCTCCATGGCCCAGCAAGGCAAACGCGTGGGACTGCTGGATGCCGATATTTATGGCCCATCCGCCCCGCAGCTTTTGAACATTGGCGATAAGCCAGACCTGAATGAGGAGAAGAAACTCATTCCCGTCGAGCGTCACGGTATTTTTACCATGTCCATCGGCTATATGGTGTCGCCCGAACAGGCGATGATTTGGCGCGGGCCCATGGTGCAAAGCGCGCTCATTCAAATGCTCGACGATGTGGCATGGCCTGAGCTGGATGTTTTGATTATGGACATGCCACCGGGCACGGGCGACATTCAATTGACCATGGCGCAGCGTATTCCAGTGACCGGTGCTTTGCTGGTCACCACGCCGTCGAGCCTGGCCACGGCCGATGTGAAACGCGCCATTGTGATGTTTGAGAAAACTGAAATTCCGGTGTTTGGCCTAGTTGAAAACATGGCCTATATGAGCGCTCCCGATGGCAGCAAATTATTTCCCTTTGGCCAAGGTGGCAAAGATCTGGCCACCAAACTGGGGCTAAAACATCTCGCTGCCCTGCCACTCGATCCGGCTGTGCAAGCCGCCAGCGAAAGCGGCGTGCCGCTGAGTGCGCCACAAAACACGCCAGCAGAGGTGAGCGAAACAGCGCAAGCTTTCACCGATTTAGCCGCTGCCCTGATGAACCAAATTTAGGAGACACCCATGAGTGATGCGCCAAAAAAAGCCTATCGATATTTAACCGGTGCCGATGATGTAGAATTTTGCCAACGCGTTTCCGACGCTTTGCGCGACGGCTGGGTGCTTTATGGCCCCACCAGCCTAGAGGTCGACGCAAAAGGCAATCGCCATTGCGGACAGGCTCTCGTATTGCCTGAGTTTTTGCCTAAAGATTTAAAAAATTAAGCGGCAGACCCGGCGCATCCCACTCGGTTTTGAGCAAGCGTCCCGTGCTGGAGGCCGTGATAAAGGCGGTCTTTAAATCGGCGCCGCCAAAGCAAATGTTCGTCGTCATAAAATCATCGGTCGCGACATGTCGGATATCGCCCGTTTCGGGGTGAATGCGGGAAATGCCGCCCCCCACAATCGTTGCCACACAAATCGTGCCATCGGCTTCGACGGCCAGACTGTCGAAGAAATTCAAACCTGACGGCGAGGCGATAAAAGTTTTCTGACTGGTTTGGGCACGGCCCTTTATTTGGCCCGGCCCCGCTAGCTCAAACCCCCAAAGGCGCGCGCCTTGGGTTTCGGCCACGTAGACTTTATCTTCTTGCGGACTTAAGCCAATGCCGTTTGGGGTCTCGATGGGAAACACCATTTGCTCGATGAAGCTACCATCGGCTTTGGCATAATAAACCGCGCCGCGGTCTTTTAAACGATCGAAGCCTTTGCCCAAATCGGTAAACCAAAAGCCGCCTGATTTATCAAAAACAATGTCATTGGGGCCGCGCAACGGCTCGCCATCGCAAGCCGTATAGAGAACGTCGGATTTTCCTGTCGCCAGATCGACGCGCTCGATGCGCCCGCCAGAATAATCGGCGGCGATGTCGCCAGGGTGCAGCGCGCCATTATGTTCGGCCCAATCGAAGCCGCCATTGTTGCAAACATAGACCGCCCCATCGGGGCCAATAGCGGCGCCATTTGGGCCCCCGCCGAGGTCTGCGATAACCTCAACGGTTCCCTTGGGGGTCACGCGACTGAGCGTGCCACGCGCGATTTCCACCAGAATAACGGAGCCATCTGGCATAGCGATAGGCCCTTCTGGGAAGCGTAATCCGGATGCGATTTCTTGCATAAAGCCCTCCTCTTGGCACCGCACACGTCTCGGCACGGGCTGCGGTTTTAGCGACGCTGAAGCGTGATAAAACTATAGTCGGCGCTATCTTTTTCGCCAGCGGAAAATCGCTCGCGCGTTTGTTCGTGCCAATCACTGGGCTGGCTGAGCGCAAAACGTGTGTCGCCCTCGGGCGCGGCGTGCACTTGGGTTAGGTGCACGGTGCTTGCCATCGGTTCGAAGATTTTATAAATCTTCCCGCCACCGATAATCATCACGGTTTCCACATCGCCAGCCGCTTGAACGCCGGCTTCGGCCGAAGCCACGCACACCACGCCCTCTGGCAAATCTAACTGGCTGCGGCTGATGACGATATTCAGGCGACCTGGCAAGGCCCGTCCGATGGATTGCCACGTCAGGCGCCCCATGATAATGGGGCAGCCCATGGTCACTTGTTTAAAATGCTTTAAGTCAGACGGCAAGCGCCATGGCATGTCGCCATCTTTGCCGATGATGCCATTTTCGGCCACGGCCACGACCATCTCGATGTTCGCCATATTAGACCGCAATTGGCGCCGCGATGTGCGCTTGCGAGACATAATTGGTCAGCTCGAAATCATCGAAGGTGAAATCGAAGATATCTTTTTTATCCGGGTTCATCACCAGCCCAGGTAGATTGCCGGGTTTGCGCATCAGCTGTTCTTTGGCTTGGTCGATATGATTGAGATAGAGATGCGCATCGCCCAATGTATGAATGAACTCACCGGGCTCCAAATCACAAACTTGCGCCAACATTTGCGTCAGCAAAGCATAGGACGCGATGTTAAAGGGCACGCCGAGGAAAATATCGGCCGAACGCTGATATAGCTGGCAAGACAGCTTGCCGCGCGCAATGTAAAACTGAAACAAGCAATGACAGGGCGGCAGCGCCATGTCTTCCACGTCAGCGGGGTTCCAAGCGGTGACAATATGTCGGCGCGAGTCCGGATTGTTTTTCAACTGTTGAACCAGCTGCGTAATCTGGTCGATATGCGCCCCGCCTGGGGTTTGCCAACTGCGCCACTGCTTGCCGTAAACGGGCCCTAATTCGCCTGATTCATCGGCCCAATCATCCCAAATCTTGACACCATTTTCCTTCAAATAGGCGATGTTTGTGTCGCCCGAGAGAAACCATAGCAATTCATGGATGATGGATTTTAAATGCAGTTTCTTGGTCGTCAGAACCGGAAATCCGCGGCCCAAGTCGAACCGCATTTGATGGCCGAACACCGATAAAGTGCCGGTTCCTGTGCGATCTTCGCGTTTGACGCCCGTGTGCAGCACGCGCTCTAGAAGGGTTAAGTATTCTTTCATAGCCTCATATTCAACGATTCTTGTGGGCGGGCGCAATCCCTTTCGCAAGCCCCCTGTTATTTACCTGTGAGAAATGATATATGTGGGGCGTCGGCTTGCCGACTATGGCGATAAACGGACTTCGTAATAAACCTATCGGACCCGGGGGCAGTACCCGGCGCCTCCACCAAATCTTTTTAGCTTTTTGGGGGCGAACCAGGATCGACGAGGGCGTAAAGGATGTATCCGTCGCTCGGCATGGTACCATCGTTATCGGGCCATTTTAGTAGTTGCAAATGACAACTATGCGGAAGTAGCCGTCGCTGCGTAAGCAGTCACGACCTTCACATTAAGTCCATTTCCTTCGCAGGTTTTGGCGGGGTTCGGGAGGCACCTGGCAACAGAAGCCTCCTACTTTTTTGTGACCAACCAAGCAGCAAAACGGAAAACCACTCTATGTCCGACGATACGACGCCTACTTTACCGCCCTCCGGCAACGCTGATGACTTTTACCAATATGCCGAGCGCGCTCAAACCGCCCTCCTCGATATGGTAAGAAATGTGCTGCACCAAGTGGCGCAAGACGGGCTGGTTGGCGAGCATCATTTCTATCTGACCTATTATACCCAAAGCGAAGGGGTGGCTTTGTCGGATAAAATGCGCGCCGCCCACCCAGAAGAAATTACCATTGTCTTGCAAAACCAATTCGAAGACCTCGAGGTCGACGATGACGCCTTTCGGGTTACCTTGAGTTTCAACAACCAAGCGGAACGCCTGGTTGTGCCGTTTAAAGCCTTATCGAAATTCTACGATCCATCCGTCGCCTTTGGGTTGATGTTTGATGTCGAGCCACCGTTTACCGAAGACGCAAAGGCCCCTTTAGAAGAAGAGACTGGCCTAGCCGAAGACGGCCAAAAGGCCGCGCCAAAACCAGATGGCGCCAGCGGCGAAGTGGTGAGCCTCGATAGTTTTCGCGATAAATAAGAGACAAATGCGGCAGCCCTATGCTAGACCGCGATACAAGATTTGACGATTTTAGGGAGATACGGCCATGACCGATACACGCAAAGAAACCGACAGCTTTGGCCCATTAGAAGTGCCATCCGAAAAATATTGGGGCGCCCAAACACAGCGCTCTTTGGGTAACTTTAAAATCGGCACTGAAAAAATGCCGCTCCCGCTCGTCCGCGCCCTTGGCATTGTAAAAATGTCTGCCGCGCAAGCCAATATGTCCTTGGATAATTTGGAAAGCGATATTGGCCAGGCCATTGTTAACGCTGCGGCGGAAGTCGCGGAAGGCAAATTAGACGAGCATTTCCCTCTCGTGATTTGGCAAACGGGCTCTGGCACGCAGTCGAATATGAACGCCAATGAAGTGATTTCCAATCGCGCTATCGAAGCCATGGGCGGGACTATGGGCTCGAAAGATCCCGTGCATCCCAATGACCATTGCAACCGCAGCCAATCGTCCAATGACACCTTCCCAACCGCCATGCATATTGCCGCGGCCGAAGAAGTCGTGCACCTTTTGGTGCCCAGCCTAAATAAATTAGCCAATGCGCTGAACGATAAAAAACAGGCTTTCAAAGACATCATCAAAATCGGCCGCACGCATACGCAAGACGCCACGCCGCTGACTTTGGGACAAGAATTTTCTGGTTATGTCGCCATGGTAGAAAACGGCATTCAGCGCGTCGAAGCCGTCTTGCCAAAACTCTATCAACTGGCCCAAGGCGGCACCGCTGTGGGCACAGGCATTAACGCGAAAATTGGGTTTGCCGAAGGCTTTGCCGAACATGTGGCGGCCTATACGAAATTGCCCTTCGTCACTGCGCCAAATAAATTCGAAGCCCTGGCCACCCATGACGCCATGGTAGAAGCCCACGGCAGTTTGAACGAAGTGGCCGTGTCGCTGTTCAAGATTGCCAATGACATTCGTTTGCTGGGCTCCGGCCCGCGCTCGGGACTTGGCGAATTAAGCCTGCCCGAAAATGAGCCCGGCTCCTCTATTATGCCCGGCAAAGTAAACCCAACCCAGTGCGAAGCGCTGACCATGGTTTGTGCGCAAGTGATGGGCAATAATACCGCCGTTTCTTTTGCCGGTTCACAAGGCCATTTCGAGCTGAATGTGTATAAGCCAGTGATTGCGGCCAATGTGTTGCAGTCTATTCGTTTGCTGGCCGATGCCGCCGTAAGCTTTACCGATAATTGTGTCGTTGGGATTCAGGCCAATGAAGACAATATCGCCGCTCTGATGGCGCGCTCCTTGATGTTGGTGACCGCTTTGGCGCCGACCATTGGCTATGATAACGCAACCAAAGTGGCCAAAACCGCGCATAAAAACGGCACGACCTTGCGCGAAGAAGCGGTTGGCATGGGCTTTGTGACCGAAGCTGAGTTTGATGCTGTGGTCCGCCCTGAGGATATGATTGCCCCGAAATAGAGCTCGCATATGAAGCCCGAAAAACGCTCCATCTCCATAGCCGGTCACGCCACTAGCGTGTCTTTGGAGCCAGCCTTTTGGGAGGCCTTGAGAGATATGGCCGCGGCACAAGACTGCTCGGTGCCCGACCTCATTCGTCACCTCGACGCCGGCTCGCGAGACGCGAGCCTGTCGAGCACTTTGCGGGTGGCTATTTTAAATTGGGTTCGCTCGGCTTAACCGGCCCGATGATTTGCGAGACATCTAGCTTGACCTTGGGCTTGGCCAGCGTGCCAGCGATATCCCAAATAATATTCCTGCCGCTCTGCCCCGTTGGAAGCTGCACTTTGGCAATCACCTCTTGCGTCACCAAATCCACTTTCGCCTTCATTTGACCCGCCGCAAACGGGGGCGCAAAAATCAAATCGGCGCTGGCCGTTTCAACCCGCCCATTGCGAATTTGCGCGACCCCCACGCCGCGCTCAAAGGTCGCGTCGCCCGCACTGCGATAGCGCGCCACTAAATCTGCCGCTTTCGCGGTCGACTTAACGCCCGCCCCCTCGGCCGAGGCCAAGTCGCGGCTGAGACCCGTCACGTCAAGGAAACCCAGCGAGCCAGCGCCTGCATCAACTTGCAGCGCACCCGACATAGAGCCCATCATGGCCGCCACCGATGTACCCCGCCCCCGCAAGGCCAGACTGCCCTGATGAGCTGCATCCCAAACCGGGTTTTTGGCTTTGGTCGCCGATAAACTTGGTGGGCGCAGATCGGTGAAACTGGCCTCGAGGTTGAAGTAAGGATTGAGACTGCCGCCCTCGGCTTGCAAATTGGCCGACACTTGGCCGCCCAATAATTGCACTTTTATCTCCGGCACTTCCAAAACACCCTCGATCAACTTCAGCCGAGCCGCCGCACTATCGATGAGGATGGAGCCTAAATTGGTGTTCAGCAAACGCAAATTCATATCGGCATTGACCCGCCCCAACAGCGGCCAGCTCATCGGCTTTTGCGACCAGCCTTTGGCACCCCATTCGGGCAATAGCCAGGTCAGGTTCGGCGCGTCCAAAATAATATCCGCCGCCAGTTGAGGGGTAGACCCCGTCAGTTGCAAAATGCCGTCAACGTTCATCTTGCCATCGCCGAGCTGGCCTTCAATACCCGAAAAACCAGCGGTCTTTGCCGAAACATTCACCTGCCCGCGAGCCGAGGCGGGTAAGGCGGTTTCTCCCGATTGCACGCCCAATACAGACAATAGATTTTTCGTGGTGAAACTTAGCGCGCCTTCCAGAAGCGGGCCCTCTGCCGTAGGGCGCAAGTTGCCCGACAAGCCAGCTTTATCGTCGCTCAACACCAAATCCGCCCGCAAAGCCGTGACATCGGCGCTTTGCGTATCTAGCGCGACTTGCAAGCGTCCCAGAGCTTCCTTTTCATAGCGAGCGGACAGACGCAACGGCCGCGCCACAGCATTCGCCGAGCCCTCGAGCGACATTAAAATAGTGCTGCCAGCCACCCCATAATCGAGCGAGCGCGAAGGCGTAATCACATTGAAATGCGCGTCGAGATCGCCAATTTTGCCGAAGCCTGTGAACTTAACATCAGGAAAGTCAGGCGCCCCTGGAGCGGTGAGCAGAAGGTTCCCGGTCACGGAAATCGGCGTGTCGGTGGCCACAGAAATAAACGGGAAACGGCGCGAAATAGACGCCGTTAGATCTTTGACGCGAGGGCTGGTCAATTGCACCGTGAGCCCGCCATGGGGCAGCTTGTCGGTGTAACTCATTTGCCCTTTTGCAGAAATTTGTGCGCCGCTGAAATCGCTAAATTGCGCCTCTGTGAGATTCAAAAATTGATCGCGCACTTGAGCTCGCATTTTCACCGGCCCAAAACTTTGCGTGCCGGAGTAAAGCTGGTCGGTGGTCAAGCGCAGCTCGACTTTACGTTGCGCGTCTGGCGTTTGCAGCCATGTCTCCATGGCACGCGTGAGCGGCTGCCAGACGGCGGCCAGTTTAATATTCCGATTGGCCTGCACGTCCGTGATGCCCCAATCGCTCATGTCGAGCCGCGAGAAATCTAAATCGGCGGTTACATTCGTCGCAGAGCCAGACTGAAACGTAATTTCCCCCGACACGCGATCGTCTTCCAGTCGGCCAGCGAGCTGCTTTAGCGCTAGGCTATCTTGTGTCCAATCGATATCGCCTACCAGGCTCAAACGTTGTAACCGTGACGGGTCGATATTCTCCGCGAAGCCAGAAACATCGGCCGCGAGCTGATTGCCCGCCCATATCATGGCCGCCAAGCCATCCGAACTGCGGGCCGAGAAACTGCCCTCAAACGTCGGCGCAGCTTGGGCGATGTTTAGGGTTCCCACGGCCAGAAGCGCACTGCGAAAGGGCAGGTTTAGGCTGAGGCGTTCAATGTCCACTTCTTCGCCGCGCCAATCGAAAGCCAAAAGTAAATTACTGCCCGTCTCGCCGCCAAGCTCAAACTGATTGGCCTCCAGTCGAAGCCCCATGCCCAAATCGGGTGCCAGACTATGCCAAAGCCGACTGGCGGGCGGCGGACTGGAGGATTTTTTAGGCGCCGCGCGCAAAGCATCCAAATTCAACGACCCCGTCGACAATCGCCCGATCAATAAAGGCCCGGCCCTGTTTTCGGTATCCAACGCATCCGGCCAATCCAAAGCCAAACGAGATTGAAACAAACTATTGAGCGCAGATATTTCCAAATTCTGCGACCGAAGGCCCGTCGCATCACCGCGCACCAAACCAGAAAAAGCCACCGACCGGGCTTCCGGGGAAATGGCGAGCGGCAGATAATGTTCTAAGACATCCGCCATCATATGAACCGATGACAGGCTTAACTCGCCGTCTAACCGCCAATTTGCTTGGCGCGTCACGGAGCCTACAAAACCGATTTTTTCATTGAGCGCCAGACGCAGGCTAGCTTGAACGTCAACCGCAGCCCCCGCAATGGCGGCTTCGCGCTCGCTTAGCTGTAAAGAGAATTGGGCAAGTTCCCCAATTCCCGTTGGGTGTTGCATCGACAGTTTTAACGGCTCGCCGGCCATACGGCGCGGCATTGCGAGAGAGAGCGCCGACAATTGCAAAGTTTTAGAGGTATCGTTGCGATTGAGGCCCGATGCCACCACTCGGCTATCTACCATATAAAGCCCAGGCTGAGAGATCGGCAAAAGTGAGGACAAGAACCCTTGCGGGCTTTGGCTGAATTTCCCTGTGATATTGGCGTTAATCAGATGCACGCTTTTCACCCGAAGGCGGCGTTGCATCAGTTCGGTGATATCTAGGTCAACCACGACGCGGGGTAATTTAGCCGCCACTTGCACCGAAGCTTGGGCTGAGCTGACTATGCTCAAATTGGTGAAAATCACCTGTGGACGCGGCAATATTCTGAGCCGCACGCTATCTTCTAGCGCGTCCTCGAAGCTAACCTCGATGCCTCCCTGTGCGGCCAAATCAGAAACTAGCGTTTTCGAAACCGCCGCCAAACGCAAACTATTGGGCACCACTACGGCGCTAGCCAGGGCGACGAGGAGAGCGATGAGAAGAGGTATGGCGGGAAAACGCATAAAGTTCCTTTGCAGGGGTCTTTTGGTGTATTTAGGCGTCACGATACCAAGCCGTCGTCGCCTTGGCTATGAATTCCTATTCGGCAGGCGGCGCGTAGATGCTATCGTCGCAGAATCAATTTAAGGCAGATATATGGAAAGTGATCCGTTCGATTTGGGCGATGACAGGCAGGCGCCACAGGCCCCGCAAAGCTCTGACCCCCTCGCAGGCAACCGCCCGCAAACGCCCCAGCCCAATGAAGGCTTGAGCGTATCGCAGCGTGCCGCCCAAGCGGCGTTGGCACCGCGTGTGGAGCCGTTGCTGGACGGGTTAAACGACGAGCAGCGCCAAGCGGTTACCGCCCCCGATGGCCCCTTGCTTTTACTGGCGGGCGCCGGCACGGGTAAAACCCGCGCGCTAACCACGCGCATTGCCTATAAAATCGCGACGCAGCAAGCCTGGCCGAGCCAAATATTGGCCGTGACGTTTACCAATAAAGCGGCGCGCGAGATGAAAGACCGAATTGGCAAAATGCTTGGCGAAACCGTCGAAGGCATGCCGTGGCTTGGCACGTTCCACTCTTTGTCGGCCAAAATCATGCGCCGCCATGCCGAGCTTGTGCAATTGCGCCCCGATTTCACCATCCTGGATACGGATGACCAAATTCGCCTCCTCAAGCAACTTATTCAGGCCGAAAATATTGATGACAAACGCTGGCCCACGCGCCAGATGGCCATGCTCATTGACCGTTGGAAAAACCGTGGCTGGCTGCCCGAAAACGTGCCGCAAGGCGAAAGCGGGTTTTTTGCCAATGGCCAGGGCGGCAAGATTTACGCGCAATACCAGGCCAGGTTGAAAGTTTTAAACGCCGCCGATTTTGGCGACCTGTTATTGGAATGCTTACGCTTGTTCCGCGAAAATGAGGCCGTATTGGTAGAATATCAACAGCGCTTCCAACATATTTTGGTGGATGAGTATCAAGATACCAATGCGGTGCAATACCTCTGGCTACGCCTTCTGGCGCAAGGCCATAACAACCTGTGCTGTGTGGGCGATGATGACCAATCAATTTATGGCTGGCGTGGCGCCGAGGTCGATAACATCTTGCGCTTTGACAAAGACTTTCCCGGCGCGGGCGTCATTAAGCTCGAGCGCAATTACCGCTCCACCGGAAATATTTTGGCGGCCGCCTCAGGTCTGATCAAAAAGAACGAAGGCCGTTTGGGCAAAACTCTATGGACCGACAGCAATGACGACGGCGAAAAAGTGAAAGTTCGCGGCACCTGGGATGGCGAAGAAGAAGCGCGCCAAACCGCCGATGACATAGAAAATCACCAGCGCAAAGGCCAAAGCCTCAACGAGATGGCGGTGCTTGTGCGCGCTAGTTTTCAGATGCGCGAGTTTGAAGATCGGTTTTTATCCCTCGGCATTCCCTACCGCGTTATTGGCGGTCCGCGATTTTATGAACGCGCTGAAATTCGCGATGCCAATGCTTATTTGCGCCTCATCGCCCAACCCGATGATGACTTAGCTTTCGAGCGCATTTGCAACAAACCGCGTCGCGGCTTAGGCAAAGTTGCCTTGCAAACTTTGCGCCAAGTGGCGCGCAAACAAAACCGCTCGATGTTTCGGGCGGCCGAAGACATTATTGACACCGAAGAGTTGAAGCCCGCGGCGCGGCGTGCCTTATCGGGCTTTGTGCGCGCCGTTACTCATTGGCGCTCGCTGGTCGATACGATGACCCACACAGAATTATCCGAATTGATACTCGACGAAAGTGGCTATACCGCCATGTGGCAGGCCGATAAATCGCCGGAAGCGCCGGGTAAATTAGAAAACCTCAAAGAACTCGTTCGCTCCATGGAGGAGTTTGAAACGCTGACCGGCTATCTCGAGCATATCTCGCTGGTGATGGAAGCCGCAACCAATGACAACGAAGACAAAGTCTCGATTATGACATTGCATGCCGCCAAAGGGTTGGAGTTTGAAACCGTGTTTTTGCCCGGTTGGGAAGAAGGCCTGTTTCCCCATCAGCGCAGCCTCGATGAGAGCGGCGATAAGGGGCTGGAAGAAGAACGCCGCCTTGCTTACGTCGGCATTACGCGGGCCAAATTACGCGCCACTATTTCCTTCGCGGGCAATCGTCGTACACATGGACAATGGAACTCTGCCCTGCCCTCGCGCTTTATTGATGAGCTGCCGATGGACCATGTGGAAGTGGCCGAGAACAGCCAAGATGGATCTGGCTTGGCGGCGCAGAGCCGTTTCGCCAATGACTTTTCTGGCTCCAGTTATAACAGCCCAGGCTGGCAACGCGCCCAAGCCAACAAACAAAATTATGCGGGCCGCAGCTCGACGATAAATGGCGGCGCCGAGAGCAGCCCCTCTACTTTATCGGATAGTGACTATGCGCGCGGCGAGCGGATTTTCCATCAGAAGTTTGGCTATGGCCGAATTCAAGGCATTGAAGGCAATAAGCTGACCGTGGTATTTGAAAAAGCGGGAACCAAGAAAGTTCTCGACAGCTACGTCGAGAAGCCCTAGCGCTATTGAATGACCACCGTCTGGAAACTTGATTTTATCACCGCCCATATGCTGCAAGCCGAAACAGCGCTGGAGCTATTTGGCGCGACCACGTGGGCGTCGGAGAAAATTGACAATCCGCTAGAGACCCAACACGATATTGCAGGCGACTGGCGCTTTGGGGTCTATTTTGAAGACAAGCCCGACCTTTCGCTTTTGCAGCTACCCGAAGATGCCGTGGCCACTTTAGAGCCTGTGCCGGAGCGCGATTGGGTATCGCAAAATCAGCAAAACCTGCCCCCTATCGCCATTGCCCCGTTATATTTACATGGCAGCCACGACCTGGCGCGCGCCGGCAGCTGGTGCAATGTCGAGATGCAGGCCGGCCAAGCCTTTGGCTCAGGCCATCATGGTACCACCCAAGGCTGCTTGAATTTATTCGTCGACCTGTTGAAACGCTATTCGCCCCAAACCATTGCCGATGTCGGCTGCGGCTCGGGCACGCTGGCCATCGCGGCGGCAAAGTTAGTCGGCGCGGCAGATGGCATTCTGGCGAGCGACAATGATCCGGTGGCGGTGCAAGTGACCCAAACCAATATGGCGCGCAATGCCGTGGGTAGCCAAATTCAGGCGTTTACGGCTTTGGGTATGCAGCATGAGGCCTATCGAGGGCGTCGGTTTGATGTGATTTTTGCCAATATTATGGCTGGGCCTTTGGTGCATTTGGCGTCCGATTTCGAGGCCCATGTGAGCGACACCGGTCGGGTTATCCTATCGGGATTACTGAACGAACAAGCGCGGCGCGTCAAAGCCCGCTATCGGGCGGCCGGCTTTCGGGTCGAGCAGCAAAAGATAATTGGTGCATGGACGAGCCTGTGCCTGAAGCGTTAGAGTGTGAGCATGTTTCAAAGTTTTGATGATGATGATTTCGGGGGAAGCCCCCAAACGCTAAAAGATTTGCGCGCGCAATTAACCGCCCGCAAACTCGATGGATTTATTGTGCCGCGCGAAGATGAGTTTCAAGGCGAATATGTGCCCGCGGCCAATGAGCGACTGAAATATCTAACCGGCTTTGGCGGCTCGGCTGGAACGGCAGTTGTGCTGGCCAAAAAAGCCGCGGTGTTTGTCGATGGACGCTATATTTTACAAGCTCCCCAGCAAGTCGATACCAAGCTATTTGAGATTATCAATGTTATGCAAACCCCGCCCAGCCAATGGGTGGCGACGCACGCCAAGCCAGGTTTTGACATTGGCATCGACCCAAAATTGCATAGCGAGTCGGCGGTGCAAGCCTATCGCGATCGGCTGGCCGCGAAGGGTGCGCGTTTGGTGTTTGTGGAGCGTAATCCGCTGGATGCTATTTGGCACGATCGCCCGGCTCTGCCGCAAACGCCTGTTCGGGCGCATCCTGACCGACTGGCGGGTTTGACCTCGCTGGAGAAGCGCCAAACCTTGGCGCAAAATATGAAAGCGGCGGGCCAAGATAAATTGCTTATCGCACAGCCCGAGAACCTCGCTTGGCTACTCAATTGCCGCGCCACAGATGTGCCGCACACCCCGTTTGCTTTGTCGTTTGGTATTTTGAATAAGAACGCTAGCTTCGATTGGTTTATCGACAGCGCGCGGGTTCACCAAAGGGTGCGTCAGCACATTGGCAAGGGGCTGCGTTTGGCTGCGCCAGACAGTTTGGCCAAAACCTTGCAGGCGATAAAAGCCGAAACCCTGGCCTATGACCCCAGCAGCACGCCAGCTTGGTTTGGCGCGCAATTGGTGAACGCCAATATACAACGCATCTCAGACCCATGCGCTTTGCCCAAGGCCAATAAAACCAAGGCAGAAATTAAAGCCACCACCCAAGCCCATATTACCGATGGCATGGCTTTGTGTAATTTTCTGGCTTGGCTAGATAAAAACAGCCGCTCTGGAAGTTTGAGCGAAATAGATGCGGCCAAACACGCCGAGGCCTGTCGCGCGGCAACGGGCAAACTGTTGGATTTGAGTTTTGACACCATCGCGGGGGCCGGCCCACATGGCGCCATTGTGCATTACCGCGTGAGCGAAAAAACCAATCGGGTTTTAAAACCAGGCGATTTATTTCTCATCGATAGCGGTGGACAATATCAACAAGGCACAACAGATGTCACACGCACCGTATTGATTGATACCCCGCTGGGTAGCAAAAGCAGCAAAGCGACCCCGCCCAAAGGCGCCATAGAGGCCTTTACCCGCGTCTTGCGCGGTCATATTGCTTTGGCCGCTGTGCGGTTTCCCCATGGCACCAATGGCATGCAGCTCGACACCCTGGCGCGCGCGCCGCTTTGGGAAGTGGGACAAGATTTTGATCATGGCACAGGCCATGGTGTTGGCAGCTACCTGTCGGTGCATGAGGGGCCGCAGCGAATTTCCAAAGGCGGGTTCGTGCCTTTGCAAGACGGCATGATTGTGTCCAATGAGCCGGGCTATTATGCGGCTGGACATTTCGGCATTCGGATTGAGAACCTGCAATATGTGCGCCCTGCCAAAACGGCTAAGGGCACGCGTGATATGCTGGAGTTTGAAACTCTGACGCTGGCGCCCATCGACCGACGCCTCATCGATAAAACCTTGCTGAGCCAGCATGACGTGGCTTGGTTGGATGCCTATCATGCACGAGTAGAGAAGACTCTTTTGCCGAAGGTAGATAAAGCCACGCAAAGCTGGCTGAAGAAAAACTGCAAACCGCTTTAGCGGATGGCGAGTGCCACCCCATTTAGAGGGTGGCGAGTGCCACGCTCCGCTTAGAGGGTGGCAATGGCTACCCAGTCTTCTTCGCTCAATATCGTCACGCCCAAACCTTGCGCTTTCGTGAGCTTCGAGCCCGCTTCGGCGCCGGCCACCAGAAAATCCGTCTTGGCCGATATGGAGCCGACCACTTTGGCGCCCATGGTCTCGGCACGGGCTTTGGCTTCGGCCCGCGTCATTTGCACCAGAGTGCCCGTGAAAACAATGGTTTTTCCAGCGATGGGCGTATCTTGCGCCACCGCCTCCAAAGGCGTTGGCTTTACGCCAGCATCTAACAAGGCTTGCACACTCTCGCAGTTTTTATCTTCTTGGAAAAACGCCACTAGCGACTCCAATAGGGTTTCGCCAAAGCCGTCGACGGCTTCTAAATCGGCGCGCAACAGCGTATCACCTTGGCCAATCTGTCGAACCTCTTGCATCATTTTTTCTAGGGACCCGAAATGACGGGCCAGTCCGCGGGCTGTGGTTTCGCCAACGTGGCGGATGCCGAGGCCAAAAATTAGCCGATCGAGGTCCACGGTTTTGCGCGCCTCAATGGCTCTGAATAATTTCCGCACGCTATCTTTCAGCTTGCCCAGCTTATCTTTTGGCCCATTGGCATAGAGCCATTTATCTGGCGGATTATTTTCAAAGCGCGCTTGCAGGGTGAAAATATCTTGCGGCGCCTGCACCATATCGCCCTGCCAAAATTCGTCGATTTGCTTTTGCCCGAGACCATCAATATCTAACGCCGCGCGCGAGACAAAATGCTTCAAGCGTTCGCGGGCTTGCGCCGGGCATGTCAGCCCGCCTGTGCAGCGCGTCACCACATCGGCTTTGCCATCTTCATCGACATCGCGCACCGCCGCACTGCCGCATTCGGGACATAGGCTTGGAAAGACGAATACCTCACTATCCGCGCGGCGCACGTCTAACACGGGCTTCACCACTTGCGGAATAACATCGCCCGCGCGTTGCACCACCACTGTGTCGCCTATGCGAATATCTTTGCGAGCAATCTCATCGCCATTGTGCAAAGTCGCATTCGATACCACGACCCCGCCAACGGTGACGGGTTCTAATTTAGCGACAGGTGTCAGCGCCCCTGTGCGGCCCACTTGAATTTCAATATTATTCAGCTTGGTGGTGGCTTGCTCGGCCGGAAACTTATGCGCAATGGCCCAGCGCGGCGCACGCGAAACAAAGCCAAGCCGCGCCTGATAATCCAATCGGTCAACTTTATAGACCATGCCATCAATATCGTAGCCGAGGCTGGCTCGTTGCGCCTCGATATCGGCCCAATGTGCCAATAAGCCATCCGGATGGGTGACGCCGATGAAGGCTGGATTAACTTGAAAGCCCCATGCCTCAAAACAGGCCATCATGCCGCGTTGCGTATCGGCTGGCAGATAGCTCATCTGCCCCCAGGTATAAGCGAAAAAGCTTAACGGGCGCGCCGCTGTGATTTTCGCGTCGAGCTGGCGCAGACTGCCCGCAGCCGCATTGCGGGGATTGGCAAAAGGTTTGGCCTTGGCCGCCACTTGGCGCTCGTTCAAAGCGGCAAAATTGGCGCCACTCATATAGACCTCGCCGCGCACTTCCACCACCTCCGGCACGCCGTCTGGCAGCCTGTGGGGAATGTCGGGCAGGGTTTTCAGGTTGGCGGTAATATCCTCGCCCACACGGCCATCGCCGCGCGTGGCGCCGCGCACCAACACGCCATTTTCATAGCGCAGGCTGGCCGATAAGCCATCGATTTTCGGCTCCGAGGTAAACGCCAATTCGACGTCTGGCTCTAGGTTCAAAAAACGCCGGATGCGGGCATCGAACTCTGTGACATCGTCCGGCGTGAAGGCATTGCCAAGCGACAGCATGGCCACGCTATGCTCCACCTTGCCAAAGGCGCTATTGGGGGCCAGGCCCACTTTATCGCTGGGGCTGTCGGCGCGCTTGAGGGTTGGAAAGCGCCTTTCAATAGCTTCATTGCGTCGGCGCAAGCTGTCATAGTCAGCGTCCGAGATAAGCGGGGCATCCTCTTGATAATAGGCCGCGTCATGGGCCGCCATTTGCTTGGCCAGACGCTGCAATTCGGCCCGGGCCTCTGGCTCTGTCAGGGTTTCAACCGGCGTCGGGGCGCTCATTAGCCAACCTCAAGCAGTCGCTTGGCGGCGCCGCGCGCTTCGTCCGTAATATCCGCGCCCGACAACATACGTGCCACTTCTTCTAGGCGCGCATCTTCAGCCAATGGGACTACTTTGGTAGAAAACCCGGTGCCCGTATCGCCCTTGCGCACCAGCCAATGATGGTTGCCACGAGCCGCCACTTGCGGGCTATGCGTGACCACCAAAACTTGTCCGCCTTGTGCCAAACGATAGAGGCGCGAGCCGACGGCCTCGGCCACGGCGCCACCGACGCCGGCATCCACTTCATCGAAAATCATTGTGCCGCTATTGCCCTCAGCCGCTAACGAGACTTTGAGCGCCAACATGAAGCGCGCCAATTCACCACCCGATGCGATTTTCGCAATCGGGCCCGGCGCTGTGCCTGGGTTGGTGGAAGCCACAAAACTGACTTTATCGAGACCATGAGCGGCGCCATCTTCTATCTCGCCTTGCAGCAATTGCGTGGTAAAGCGACCGCCATCGAGTTTCAATGGGCCCAGCTCGGCATTGACCATTTCATCTAGTCGCAGGGCTGCTTTTTGGCGCGAATTCGATACCGCCAAAGCCTTCTCAGCATAATCGGCCTCGGCCGTTTTTACCGCCACTTCCAATTCAGCCATGCGGTCATTGCCGCGATGAATGGCGCTTAATTTGGCATCTAATTCGAGCAGAACACTCGGCAAAGCATCACAAGCCACCTCGTGTTTGCGAGCCAGACTGCGCAGCGTGAACAAACGTTCCTCGACCTGCTCTTGGCGGGCTGGATCATTGATGACACTCGAGACCGCGCTTGAAACCGCGACCCGCGCTTCGCCGGCTTCAATCAGCGCCCGATCAATCGCCGCGACCGCCTCATCCAACTGACCGCCAGCCTCGGGGGCTGATTTCTCAAGCCGGCGCAGGGCACCGTTCAAGGCTTTTTCGATGCCACCATCGCCATGTAACAATTTATCGGCGGCGCGCAAATCGTCGGATATTTTCTCCGTATTCATCAGCACACCGCGCTCGTCCGATAGCGATAGCTCCTCCCCCGTCTTGGGGTTGAGCTCCTGCAATTCGGCGATGGCATGGGTCAGATATTCGGTATCGGCACTGGCTTGCGCCAGCTCGGCTCGATAAGAGGCCAGGGCTTCGCGCGCCGATTGGCGTGCCAAGAACAGGCCTCCAAGGCTGATGACGGCCTCGGTAAGGCCGGCAAAACTATCTAGCAGACCGCGTTGCGTGGCCGCGTCGGTGAGCGCTTGGCTTTCGTTTTGACCATGGATTTCAATGAGTTGGCTACCAATTTGCGACAAGAGACCAATGCCAACGGGCTGGTCGTTGCAAAATGCGCGGCTGCGGCCATCGGCAGCTTGCACACGGCGCAAAATAAGCTCGCCCGAGCTTTCCAAACCATTTTCTCTAAGGGTGGTCATCACGCGATGGTCCATCGGCAATTGGAACACGGCCGTCACACTGCCCTGCTCGCAACCTTGGCGAACCAAGCCTGCATCGCCGCGCGCGCCCGTGGCCAGGCCGAGGGAATCGAGCAAAATCGATTTACCGGCGCCGGTTTCGCCCGTCAGCGTGCAAAGATTGGCTTGCCAGTCGAGGTCTAGCTGGTCGATTAAAACAATGTTTCGAATGGACAGCGATATCAGCATGCTCGTCCCTAAAATACGGTGCTTATGGCTCGACTAATCCAGGATGTCTCGTCCTTAACTGGCTCTAAGTCTCGCTGACGTAAAATACGATAGCTGTATTTATACCATGAGCTGTCTGGGTAATTATAACCCAATACAGCCGCGGCGTTTTGCGCTTCATTGGGCACGCCCAAAAGCAAGAATGTCTCGGTTATCCGATGTAAAGCCTCGGGCACGTGGCTGGTGCGGCCATAGCGTTCAATGACATTGCGAAAGCGCGAAGCTGCAGCGACATAATCGCCTCGGTTTTGATAAAACCGACCGATATCCATTTCCTTACCCGCGAGGTTATCGCGAGTTAAATCGAGCTTTAAATAGGCATCGCGCGCGTAATCCGTATCCGGATAACGACGAATGACTTCGCCCAAAGCATATTGAGCCAGCTCGGTGGTGCGTTGGTCTAATTTCACATCCGAAATACGCTCATATTGGCACATAGCCATCAGATAGTAAGCGTAAGGGGCTTGTTTATTGCCGGGATAGAGCGCCAGAAAGCGCTGCGCCGTTGCAATGGATTCGTCATATTTATTTTGCAAATAATACGTATAGGCAGACATTACCAAAGCCCGACGGGCCCATAGCGAATAAGGGTGTTGGCGTTCTACTTCGTCGAATTCTTGGGTGGCGAGAATATAATTGCCACGAGCCAACTCTTCATGGGCATTATTATAAATCACCTCGACCGGGCGTTCGACGTAAAGCGTTTCAATATCTTTCACGCCGCCGCAAGCCGACAAAACGCTGGCTGCCAAAGCAAAAGCAAATATATGTGTTAAGCGCATCGAGCGATTCCTAAGTTGAGCTTTATATTTACTGCATTGCGCAAGCACAAGCCAGCGTCAAAGCGCCATATCCATTTTAAATTAGAGGGGAAAAGCGCCTATTCAGCGGCGAGAATGGTTTCGCCATCGGCTAAGTTCACCAACTCAAATGCGTCGGTTTCTTGGAACAAAGCATTCAGCAAGTCATTGTGCAGCGCGTGCCCAGACTTATAGCCACGGTAGCGACCAATGAGGTGCAGACCCATAAGGTATAAATCACCAATCGCATCCAGCAACTTGTGCTGAACAAACTCACGCTCGGAGCGCAGGCCTTCTTCGTTCATCACGGTGTCGCCATCGACAACGATCGCGTTTTCGACCGACCCACCCAGCGCCAAGCCAGCTTTATGCATGGCTTCGACTTGCTGCAACATGCAAAAAGTACGGGCACTGACAACATCGGTGTCGAAGTTTCCATCGTCCAGCTTGAGCGCATAGGACTGACGGCCAATAGCGCCGCTTTCAAAATCAATCTCGGCTTCAAACACGCTTTCATCGTCTGGCACTAATTCGCAATAGCTGTCGCCATTACCAACCCGTACCGGTTTTTTGATACGAACCACACGCCGCGACACGCCCAGTTCGCGCAAACCAGCTTGCTGGATCATGGCGACGAAAGGTTTCGCGCTGCCGTCCATGATTGGCACTTCCGGTGCGTCAATTTCGATGATGGCATTATCGACCCGCAAGCCAGCCAAAGCCGCCATCAGGTGTTCTACCGTGCCGACAACATGGCCGAAGCGATTGCCGATTTTAGAAGATAAAGTCACTTCGCAAACACTGGCGCAAAGAGCCGGGATAACGGCTTCTTCTGACGTCTCAATGTCGGTGCGCATAAATACGATGCCCGTATCGGCAGCCGCAGGGCGCAAGCGTAAGGTAACGGTTTTGCCAGAGTGCAGGCCAATGCCCGACAGAGTGGCGTCGGCTTTCAATGTGGTTTGCCAAACCCCCATGCGCGCCGCAGCAGGCAAGACAGCATGAGACACAGCACTAAATTGTGCGTTCATCTCGGCTATGCTAGCGGGTGCAACCATCAGGGTTTCCTCAGGGACGCCTCAAACATTTGAGACATCTATGAGTGTTTTCTACCCAACCCCCCGATGCACCTCAATTAACAGATTATTGCCTTTTGTTACATGGCTGTAACCTTTTGAAACATGGTAAGAACATAGCTAGAACGCTGGAAATCCGCTAAAAACACCATCTCGTGTTTTTGTGAGGCTCTGCCTACGGTTGCCGCGCTCCAGACACGAGACATGCACCCAGCCCGCGTTCACGTCTTCGGGCTGTGGATACTCTAAAATCAGTTTATCAAACGCTAGGTTTTTCTCTATCCAGTGGGCCAAATCGAGAGGGCGCACGCCAGCCACTTCAAAATCAACCGCCGCACCCTGGCAATGTTGGCTGTTCGGCGCGCCACCAATGGCGGCATTGAGCGCCGAACAGCGGAAGCCACTGGATGGGAGAATCGGTATTTGAAACTGCGCCCGCACCGGCTCCAGCACCGCCAGGCACAGATGCCGAAGGCTTTCTATGTCCGCGCTCGAGGGCTGGTTGGCAATCCCGAGGCGCGCAGCGGTTTGCGATTTGGTTAATTCTCGCAAACGAAAATGGGGCGATAACATCATCCGCCCAGTATACGCCCTGTTGCGGAAACGGGGATATATACGGGACATAAAAAAACGGCCCGAGTTGCCCCGGGCCGTTTCGAGTCAGATGAAAAACTGGATATTAGCGGCGCAAGAAAGCCGGAATATCAAGCTGGTCGGCATCAAACGAAGAGCCCGCAGACATTGTCGGCCCCGTCTGCATGCTGGTCTGAACAATCGGCTCAGAGCTTACCGCATCCACACTTGGCGCAGACACAACGGGCGCAGACACAACGGGTGCCGACACGACAGGTGCCGAAACCTTAGGCGCTTCTGCTTTTGTTTCCACAGGCGTTTCCACAGGCGCCTCAACAGGCGTTTCTACTTCAGCGGACGCACTCGCGGCGCTGTCTTGGCTGGCCAAATCTAGGGTCGGCGCTTGCGCGACAGCCTCAGCTTTGGTTTCCATGACAGGCTCGGGAGCTTTTATTTCCGCTGCCGTAGCTGGCACTTCTGGCGCACCATCTAGCTCGTTTTGAAAAGCCGCAGGCTGCGCCATCGGGCTCGGCTCTGGCATACCAACTGGCATTGGCGCTTCGGTTATCTCTAGCGGCGCGGAAGGCGCGTCACTAATCGGCGCTTGCGGCAGTTCGTCGATGGCAATACGCGGGCTCGGCATGGTTTGTGCCGAGGTCGTGTCTTTCTTGGCACCAAACACGCGGTCAATGAACGAGCGTTTGCGCTTCGAAATTGGCTGATGTGCTGGCTGTTCTGCCCGCCCTCCGGCCAAAAAGCTTGGCAAGTCACTCTCCGCCGACGCTGGAGCTGGCATTGCTTCTGGCATTACGCCTGGCGTTACGCCTGGGGTTGCAGGGGCTTCTGCAGCCAAAGGCGCGAGACCTGGCGCCGCTGGTTCGGCCGGTGCATCTGTGACCGGCGCATCTCCATTTGGTGTCATTTGGATAATCCGACCGCCATCCATAGCTGTCAATTTAGCCGCTTCCGCGTCAATGCCCGTGGCCACAACCGATACGCGCATCATGCCGTTCAAGGCTTCGTCGAAAGTTGAACCGATGATGATATTGGCTTCTGGGTCGACTTCTTGCTTGATGCGGCTGGCCGCTTCGTCCAGCTCATAAAGCGTCATGTCATTGCCGCCAGTGATGTTAATCAGCACACCACGCGCGCCTTGCATCGACACATCGTCGAGCAATGGGTTGGCAATCGCGGCTTCGGCAGCTTCGACGGCACGTTTGTCGCCTTCGGCTTCGCCTGTGCCCATCATGGCTTTGCCCATCTCGTTCATTACCGTGCGAACATCGGCGAAATCGAGATTGATAAGACCTGGCTTGATCATCAAATCGGTGATGCCCGCCACGCCCGAATGCAGCACTTCATCGGCCATCGCAAAGGCTTCGGCAAAGGTTGTTTGAGCATTGGCAATGCGGAACAGATTTTGGTTCGGGATGATAATCAGTGTATCGACTTCCCTAGCCAGCTCTTCAATGCCTGCCTTGGCTGAACGCATGCGGCGCCCACCCTCGAAATCAAACGGCGTGGTCACCACACCGACGGTTAAAATGCCTTGCTCGCGCGCGGCACGGGCAATCACGGGTGCGGCCCCTGTGCCAGTGCCACCGCCCATGCCAGCGGTCACAAAGGCCATATGCGAGCCTTGCAACATGTCGACAATCTCGGCCATGGTTTCTTCCGCCGCGGCTTTACCAACCTCAGGATTAGAGCCAGCGCCGAGACCTTCGGTAATTTTTGAGCCGATTTGGATGCGTCGATCGGCCTTTGAATTGGTTAGCGCTTGCGCGTCTGTATTGGCGACCACAAAGTCGACGCCTTCCAGACCAGCAGCGACCATATTATTGACGGCATTGCCGCCTGCGCCGCCAACACCAAACACAACAATGCGTGGCTTGAGTTCACGTTTCGGGGGAACGGTTAATTGAATACTCATGACTTTCTCCTTATCTACTCGCCGAATTTAGCGAAGTCTGGTTTGGGTTCTGAATGGTCAAAACAGTTTGGCTATCCAAGGCCTCATGACCTTGGGATGGGTTAAATTTGGCGCATAACGCCGGTGTTAAATGGGTTTGCTCTCTCATCGGACCTACCTGGATAGCTCGGGGCATTAGAAATTCCTCCGTAGCCAGTTTCCGAGCCAGCTGAACGCGCCAGCAGCACGCCCTTCCTTCAGCACAGCATCGGCATGATTACGCCCGGCATAGGTCAAAAGACCCGCACAGGCAGAAAACGCAGGCCCGGTTGCACTTTCGGGCAGGCCTGTCAGACGCATTGGCGAAGCCATTCTGGCTCGCTTTTCTAAAATCGTATGGGCCAATTCGCGGGCGCCATTGAGTTGCGCCGCGCCGCCCGTTAACACCACACGACCGCCCGCCATTTCGGAGAAGCCGCTTTGGGTTAGCTTGGTTTGAACCATTTCAAAAATTTCTTCTAACCGGGGGCGAATGATTTTGGTCAAATCGCTGCGCGGCAACATTTGATGATCGCCGCCCATGACGGGAACCTCAAATTGATCGCGGTCATCGCCTGTGGTGCCCAAGGCGCTGCCGTGAAGCGTCTTAATGCGCTCCGCCGTGACCATGGAAACATTTAACCCTTGCGCGATATCCGTCGTAATATGACGCCCACCGATAGGCGCCACGCAGGTAAATATCGCCTCGCCTCGGTAAAATATACTGGCACTTGTGGTGCCTGCGCCCATATCTATGTGCAGCACGCCGAGGTCAATCTCATCTTGAATGAGGGTCGACAGCGCGCTGGCATATGGCGTGGCCACTAGTTTTTCGCAGCGCAAATGGCATTGCTCGATACAGGCCAGTAAATTGCGCGCCGGCCCCGCAGGCATAGCCACCATGTGTAAGCTCACCGTCAAGGTTTCGCCCTGCATGCCAAGCGGATCGACGATGGCGTAATTATCATCAATGTCGTAGCCGACGGGAATGGCGTGGAGGATTTCCATATCGGCCGCCCAAAAATCTTCACGCGCATTGCGCAAAACCATAGCCATGTGGTCTAGGGTTACTTTTTGGCCCATCAAAGGCAGCTCTGAGGTGACCATCCGACTGGTTAACAGGCCGGAAGAAACACCGATAACCACATCGCGCACTTCCATGCCAGCCATCCGTTCGGCCGCATCCACAGCAGCGCGAATGCTATCTTCGGCGAGGCGCATATCGACCACTTGGCCAGCCACCACACCTTGGGAGACGTGATGCCCAAGGCCAGAAATTCGCAACAACCCATTTTGCCCCGACCCATCGACACTATGCTCGCCAATCAAGCAAGCCACCTTAGAGGTGCCGACATCCAGAGCCGCAATGACCCCACGGCGCAGCGGCATAGCCGTACGGCGGTCAAATTGAGCGATGTTGAGAGGTCCGTTCACGAGGCTACCTTTGAGCTGAGTTTGGGTTTAACGCTCTGGCTAGAACGTTTCGCATCGGGGCGCAAAAGCACCCGATCTGGCAGGCGCAAATCAATCGCTTGGTTTTCGACAGCCAGAATACGGCGGTCTTTTTCTAATTGCATCAAGCGGTTGAGCGCGCCTTTGATGTTGCCCTCTGGCAGCAATACTTTGCCGCCATGGTCGAGGCGAACCGTCCACCGACGCCCGCCCGTCCAATGCGCGGCCACCATGCGGTTGCGCAGCACTGGATATTCTTTCAATTGATCCATTAAATCGCTGGCGCGCAGGGTGGACCCCTCGCCAGAAAACGTTGGCAGGTGCTCAAAAGCGCGCAAATGCTGGCGCGTAATGGCCACACCATTGCGGTCAATCAGCGCTTTTTGACGGTTCTCTTGATACAGCGCAAAAGGTTCCCGCTCGGTCAATTTAACGTGCAAAATATTCGGCAAACGGCGCAGAACCACCGCTTTTTGAACCCATGGCAAAGCCTCAACGCGCGCATGCATCTCGTCTAGGTCGAGTGCGAAAATAGCGCCCCCTTGCTGTGCATCAATCGCGGCCAATAAATCAGCCGCTTGCGTGCGCTTGCGGCCTTCGACCGTAATATCATTAATGGCAAAGCCCATGGCGGAGCTGAGAATATAGGTTTGTTCGCGCACCATTTCTGCCGCTGGCGTCAGCATATCAAAGCGGAAAACACTGCCCACGAGCGCGGCACAAAGCAGAGCCAGGCTGGCCAGGCGAAGTTTGCGCCCCGACCATAAAACCCGCAGGCCAATGGCCATCAGATTAAGCGGTGTGACCAAAACAGAGATCAGCGCATCGCTAAAGCGACTTTTGAAACTCGGCTTGATCGATTTCGTTTGTTTTACCGCTGGCATGAGGCATCCTCCACAATCCATTGAACTAAATCGGCAAAGCCTATGCCCCTATGGGCGGCCATTTCGGGCACCAAAGAGAGCGGCGTCATGCCGGGTTGGGTGTTAATTTCTAAAAGTACGAGTTGGTCTTTGTCGGCATCGAAGCGGAAGTCTGCTCGGCTCACGCCGCGACAGCCAAGGGCTATGTGCGCGGCCACACTTATTTCTTGTATTTGAGCTGCCAAAGCTTGCGAGATATCGGCTGGCAAATCATGGCGCGAGCCGCCCTCTTCATATTTGGCGCGATAATCATACCAACCATTGCTCGGCACAATTTCCATTACGTCGAGGGCTTGCGTGCCCATGACGGCACAGGTTAACTCGCGCCCCGCCACATAGGCTTCCACCATGGCCATGCCCTCGAAAGCCCAGCCCGCTTCGGTGAGGCAATCGGGAACAGCATTAGAGCCATCGACGACAATCTCAATACCCACGCTAGAGCCTTGATTGACTGGCTTCACGACATAAGGCGGTTCCATAGGATGGCCTTGCACGCTGCCTTTTTCGACCAAGATAGAGGCAGCGATCGGTAAATCCATGGCGGCAAAAATTTGTTTCGACAAATGCTTATCCATTGCCAAAGCCGAGGCGCGCACGCCCGAATGCGTGTAGGGAATTTGCAAGACTTCTAATAGCCCTTGCACTTCGCCATCTTCGCCACCGACACCATGCAGCGCGTTGAAACAAATATCTGGCTTTATGTGAGCCAATTGTTGGTCGAGCGCGTGGCTCGCATCTATTTCGGTAACGCGGTAGCCAAGCTCGCGTAAAGCCGCGGCACATTGCGCGCCCGAGATTAAACTAACCTCGCGTTCCGGAGACCAACCGCCCATCAGCACGCCGATATGTTGCGCGTCGCTCATACAGCCTCCCCGATGCGTTTAATTTCCCAATGCAAATCTTCGCCACTGGCTTGCGCCACGAGGGTGCGAACTTGCTCGCCCAAGTTTTCCAAATCGGCGGCGCTGGCTTGGCCGTGATTGATCATAAAGTTGCAATGCAGCTCAGATATTTGCGCGTCGCCCACTTGCAAGCCTCGGGCGCCTGCGGCGTCGATGAGCTTCCAAGCTTTCGGGCCTTGCGGATTGGCGCCGCCTGGATTTTTAAAGGTCGAGCCACCCGTGCGCGATTTTATCGGCTGGGTTTGCTCGCGTTTGGCCGAAATCTCTTCCATGGCCGCCAGGATGGTTGGCTGGTCGCCAGGCGTGGCTTCAAAGCGGGCGCCTGTGTAGACCAGAAATTCTGAATAGCCATTGTGGCGATAGCTCAACTGTAAGTCATCGGCAGAGAAAACGTGCTTATTGCCCGCTCTATCCAGAGCTTCAACCTCGACCAAAACATCGCTGGTCTCGCCGCCATAGGCGCCTGCGTTCATGGCAATCGCGCCGCCAATGGCGCCCGGAATGCCGCGATAGAACTCTAGGCCAGATAGCGATACATCGGCGGCTGCGCGTGCCAGCTTCACATCTAAAGTGGCGGCACCAGCTAACATGTGTGTCTGTGAGGTTTGCGTGACCTGGCCAAAGGCCGCGCCGAGGCGCAACACCACGCCGCGCACGCCGCCGTCTCGTACCAAAGTGTTGGAGCCTGCCCCCAAAATATGCAGCGGCACCTCGTCGGGAAGCGCCACGAGGAAGGCCGACAAATCATCCACGTCGGCTGGCATAAACACGACATCTGCCGTGCCGCCTACGCGGAACCAGCACAAATCGGCCAGCGCGACATCCCGCAAATATTTGCCCCGCACTTCTGGTAGCGGCCAATCTTGTATCTGGGCTGGCTGGCTTTGCATTAGACAGTGCCTCCCAGTTTCTCGGCCACGGCATAGGCCATGGCTGAAATGGAGCCTGCGCCCATGAAAATCACGACATCTTCGGGTTGCATCTCTTTGGCCAACACATCGGCCAGCTGATCATTATCCGCGACGTAAATGGCGTGGCGGTGGCCGTGTGCGCGCAAGCCTTCGACCAGCGCACCACTATCGAAACCCTCAATCGGGGCCTCGCCAGCTTCAAACACGGGCGTTACCAAAACCGTATCGGCACCGTTCATGCTCGCGCAGAAACCTTCGAATAAATCTCTGAGGCGGGTGTAGCGATGCGGCTGCATGACAGCCATCACGCGGCCTTTGGTGACCGCACGCGCGCTCTCCAAAACCGCTTCAATTTCTACCGGATGATGGGCGTAATCATCGAAAATACGAATGTTCTTGTCGAGCGCGGTCACCGGCGTAAAGCGACGTTTTACACCGCTAAATTCGGACAGACCTTTGCGAATGCTGGCTTCATCGCCACCCACTTCTATGGCGGCGGCAATGGCGGCCAAAGCGTTTTGCAAATTATGTTTGCCAGCCATAGGCAAAGACAAATCGCGCAACTGTTTTTGGCTATCGGTGCGGCGGTCGCGCCATATCACGTCGAAATATTGGGTCAGCCCTTCTTCGCGAATATCTACCGCGCGGACATCGGCCTGCTCGCCGAGACCATAGGTAATGAGGCGGCGGTCCGTCACGCGACCCACAAGGCTTTGCACCTCAGGGTGGTCGAGGCAAACAATGCCGACCCCGTAAAAGGGAATGTTTTGGATATAGCGATCGAAAGCGGCACGCAGACCCTCGAAGTCGCCGTAATGTTCCAGATGCTCTGGGTCAATATTGGTGACAATGGCAATCGTCGTTGGCAGGCGAACGAAAGTGCCGTCGCTTTCATCGGCTTCCACCACCATCCACTCGCCTTGGCCGAGGCGGGCATTGGTGCCATAGGCATTGATAATGCCGCCGTTCATCACCGTCGGGTCAAGCGCGGCAGCATCGAGAAGCGCCGCGGTCAAAGAGGTGGTTGTGGTTTTGCCATGGGTGCCAGCAATGGTGATGCAAGGCTTGAGGCGCATCAGCTCGGCCAACATCTCGGCGCGGCGCACAACCGGAATATGCGCGGCACGGGCCGCTTGCACTTCTGGGTTATCGTTGGGCACGGCAGAGGAGATGGTTACCACACCAGCTTTTTCCACATGGGCCGCGGCATGGCCTTGCATAATCTCAATGCCCATGGCGGCAAGGCGTTCGGTATTGGCATTGGTGCCCATATCGCTGCCCTGTACCTCATAGCCCATCAGGTGCATCACTTCGGCAATGCCGCTCATGCCAATGCCGCCGATGCCAACAATATGCACGCGGCCAAAGGGGCGCAGTCCTGCAGGGAGAGACATGGCTTTATCCATGATTGGCCTCCTGCTGGGGTTTGGTTTTGCCAGTACTTGGCAGATCAATTTGAACGGGTACGCCAGATGCGAGACATTGCGTGTAGCGCGTTAAGCGACCCGCTGCATCTAATTCACCAAAAGCCGAGGCTTGGGCCGATACCTCGTTCAACGCTTCCGGACTTTGCATCCATCGGGTCAATATTTCGGCCAAATATTCGGGCGTGAACTCCGGCTGGCGCGCCATCAAGGCGCCGCCCATTTCGCACAGCTCTGACGCGTTGACCGCTTGATCTTGGTCTAGCGAGCCCGGTAGCGGAACAATTAAAGAAGGCGCGCCAAGGGCGGCAAGCTCGGCAACCGTCGAGGCACCGCCGCGCGACACAACCATATGAGCGCGCCGCATACGGGCTGGTAAATCGCTGAAGAACTCTCGCAACTCGGCATGGACAGCTAGGGTTCCATAGGCATCTAAAGTCTGTTGCATATCAACTTTTCGAACCTGATGAACAATCCGCAAACGATTTTGCAGGCCCTTTGGTAGTTTTTCGACCGCTTGGGGTAGCACGGTTGAAAACACACTCGCGCCCTGACTGCCACCGAACACCAAAAGTTCAAAAGCACCTGATTTACTTGGGCCCGTGTAGGAATTCTGGGCCGCTTTCAACACCGCCGCCCGCAAAGGGTTGCCCGTGCGGCGCAAACGTTCGGACGCTTTGGCCGGCACTTTTTGGGTCTGATTATAACTCGTAGCCACCGAAGCGCCCCAACTTGCAGCCAGGCGATTTACCCGACCCAGAACCGCATTTTGTTCATGCACCAGCACACGGCGCCCCAATAAGATGGCGGCCATAATCGGCCCAAAGGATGGGTAGCCACCAAAGCCGACAACCACTTCCGGCTTCAACCGCTGAACCAGATATAAAGACGAAAGAACAGAAACCATCAAAGTGAGGAGGCGAAACGGAAGGGCCAGAACGCCTCCGTTAAACACCGTGGCCGCTGGCAACTTATGGTGAATCATTTGCGTCAATTGCGGCAGATAGGCAAGGCCGCGAGTATCGGTCGCCAAATGCACGTCATAACCCTCGGCTTTCAATTGCTCGGCCAACACACTGGCGGGGAACATATGCCCCCCCGTGCCGCCAGCCGCCAGCAAGACGATTGGTTTTTGGTTGGATGATTTACTCATGTGCGACCTCCGGCCATGAAGTGAATGCCGCGGGTCGGCAGAGTGCGTATGCGGGTGTCGGAGCTGGTACGTCGGCGCATCAGGCCAACCAACATGCCCATGGTAATGGCCGAGGCCAAAAGCGACGAGCCCCCGTAAGAGATAAACGGCAACGTCATGCCCTTGGAAGGAATGAGGTTTAGGTTGACCGATAGATTGATAATCGCTTGCAAACCAAATAGGCAAATCAGCCCTGAAGCGGCCAATTGCACCCAATGCTCGCGCTCTTCGCGCAAAGCCCATAGCGCCCGCCAAACCAAAAAGGCGAAAGCGAACACAATGAAACACCCAATAATCAAGCCGCCCTCTTCGGCCGCCACGGCAAATACATAATCGGCATGGGCGTCGGGGAGGATAGATTTTACCCGACCATCGCCAGGCCCAACGCCGGTAATACCGCCAGAGCGAATGGCATCCATGGCTTTATCAACTTGATAGGTATCGCCCGTCGAGGGGTCGAGGAACCGATCGATGCGGCTTTGGAAATAGCCGTAAGTGGAATAGACATAGCTGCCCGCAAACAGACCCAGACCTGCCATGGCCGCGATTAATTTCATCGACCCACCCGACAAGAAGAACAGGCACATCCATACCAGCCCCAATAAAATGGTTTGGCCAAAATCTGGCTGCATCGCCAAAAGACCGCATGTGCCCAGCAAAAGCGCCACGGCCAGCCACATATCATGGGCCACAAATTTGGCTCTTTGGCGGGCGAACAACCAAGCGGTTACGACCACAAAGGCAGGTTTTAAAACTTCCGAGGGCTGCACCGATATTCCGGCGATGAGCAACCAACGGCTCGCGCCCTTCACGGTGACCCCGAAAAACAGCGTCGCGATAACCCCGCCCAAAGCGCCGATCAGCAGCAAGACTGCAAAATATTTAATCGCCTTGGGCGATAGCATCGACACACCCAAGAACACAAGCGCCGCCAGTGAGAGGAAGATGAATTGCTTATTGGCAAAATAATAAATCGATTTACCAATGGTTTGCGCCACAGCAGGGCTGGCAGCAAAAGCCATGAGATAACCAAGACCGATGAGCGCCATGACGCCCAAGACCATTTGGCGATCCACAGTCCACCACCAATGCGACAGCAGGCTACGATTGGTGCGGGCGAACATACGGCTCATGCGGCACCCCCGGCTTCTTGCGCGGCCACCCAAGTGGTAACCGCGGCTTGAAAGGCGACCCCGCGCGCTTCGAAGTCTTCGAATTGGTCGAAGGAAGCGCAGGCTGGCGATAGTAAAATTGTGGCATGGGCGAGAGCATCTGCTTTCGCTTGATTGGCAGCTTGTGCGAGCGCCTTATCCATCGTGTGCGCTATCACAACGGGCATTTCTCCCGCCAGTGTTTGCGCAAATCCATCGGCGGCTTCGCCAATCAGGAAGGCGGCGCGCACATTGGCGAATTGTGGTTTTAAACTTGCAATCCCACCCGCCTTGGCGACCCCTCCCGCAATCCAATAAATATTATCGAAAGCGGCCAAAGCGTGACGTGTCGCCTCGGCATTGGTGGCTTTGCTATCGTTCACAAAATTCAAAGCGCCGTGATGCGCCACGGATTGCAAGCGATGGGCCATGCCATGGAAACTTTGAAAACTATGGGCGATAACGCCGTCGCTCAGCCCCAAGCTATGACCAATGGCCAGGGCGGCGGCGGCGTTTTGGCCATTGTGCGCACCTGGAAGCGCTGGGCAATTTTGTAAATCGAGCGTCACGCCCTTGCCATAATGCAGGCTGCCATCCGCGAAGTAAATTTCGCCTTGCGGGTGCGTGCTAGAAATGGAGACCAAACGGTCGTGCGGATGACGCTGCGCCAGTTCGCGGCTTGGCGCATCATCGGTACCGATGACGCGCAAGGTTTGGCATTTGCTATTTTCAAACAGCGCTTCTTTGGCGCGCGCATACCCCGCCATATCGCCATGCCTATCGAGGTGGTCTGGCGTCAAATTTAACATCACGCCCATGTCACAATGTAGCTGCCGATTTAAATCAAGCTGATAAGAAGACAGCTCCAAAACATAAAGGGTGTTTTGTGCGCAAGCCTCTGGCAATGGCAATTGCAAAACCGGCGTGCCGATATTGCCGCCCATATGCACCGGCAAGCCAGCCGATTGCAGCATGTGACAAACCAAAGCCGTGGTGGTTGATTTTCCATTGGTGCCGGTGATGCCGATGAGCGTTGCTTTTTCGCGCAGGCCTGTGGCCTCTAGCGCCATGGAGAACAAATCCATATCGCCCAACACCGCGCAACCCAACTCGCGCGCCGCCGCCACAATCGGGTGCGGGGCGGGATGCGTCAGCGGCACACCAGGGCTAACAATTAATTGGGTAGGCGCGCCAAAATCATCGGCTAAATTTCGCACGCTCGCGCCCAGTTTTTCAGCTTGCGCGTGCGGCGCCGCTCGGTCATCCCAAGCCACCACCTGATTTCCCGCAGCCACCAGCGATGCCACACAAGCCAAGCCTGAGCGGCCCAGTCCGAAGACGGCGGTTTCACCAGTGAGTTTGGGAAGCTGCATCATCGACCTACCTCAGCTTCAACGTAGCCAGCCCAATGAGGGCGAGAATGACAGAGATAATCCAGAACCGAATAACAATCGTCGGCTCGGCCCAGCCACGTTGCTCGAAATGATGGTGCAAAGGTGCCATGGCAAAAACCCGTTTGCCTGTCAGCTTGAACGAAGCCACTTGCACAATCACCGAGACCGCTTCCAAGACAAACAACCCGCCGATAATCGCCAGCACCAACTCATGTTTGGTGGCCACAGCGATAGACCCAATCGCGCCGCCCAAAGCCAGGGAGCCTGTATCGCCCATGAACACCGCAGCTGGCGGCGCATTATACCAAAGGAACCCTAAGCCAGAACCAATGAGCGCAGCGCAAAATACCGCCAGCTCGCCAGTACCGGGCACATAATGGACTTGCAGATAATTGGCGAAAATCGCGTTGCCGACGAGGTAAGCAATAAAGCCAAAGCTCGCCGCTGCAATCATCGTTGGCACAATCGCCAGACCATCGAGACCGTCGGTTAAATTAACCGCATTGGACGCGCCGACAATGACAATCAGGCCCGCGAATAAATATAGCGGCAAGCCGAAAGGCAGAAGCACGTCTTTCAAAAAAGGTATGGCGTAGCTGGTTGCCAAAGGCTCCGGCAAATAATGGCTGATCGACAATACGGCGACAATGGCGACCATCGATTCAAATATTAATTTCAAACGACCCGGCACACCTGCGCTCGAACCGCCGCGCAGTTTTAGATAATCATCGGCAAAACCAATGACGCCAAAACCTGTGGTGGTCAGCAGCACAATCCATAAAAACGGATTGGTAAGATTGCCCCAAATCAACGTCGAGCCTATGGCGCCCAGCAAAATCAGCAGACCGCCCATAGTTGGGGTTCCAACTTTGGTAACCAAATGCGACTGCGGGCCATCTTCGCGGATGGGCTGGCCTTTGCCTTGGCGGGCGCGCAACGCGCCGATCATCCAAGGGCCCAGCATAAAGCTGATAAGCAAAGAGGTCATCACTGCGCCGCCGGCCCGAAAGGTAATGTAATTGAACAAGTTGGCGCCTGGCACTTGTTCGCTAAAATAGAGCATGAATTGATAGAGCATTATCCGACCCTCGCTTTTTTTATATCTGCCGCTGAGCTAGCGAGTAAGGCGTCGACCACTTTTCCCATGCCACTGGAATTAGAGCCCTTTACCATAACCACATCATTGGCGCGTAAATCTCGGTTGAGAATTTCCATAACTTCATCGGCCGTGCCGACATGCGGCCCCATGCGGCCCGGCGGTAAATGATTGTGCAAATGCATCATTAAGTCGCCGCAAGTCAGCACCAAATCAATATCGGCTTGCTCGATGTTTTGCGCCAAAGCGGCATGCAGAGCTGGCGCCTCTTTGCCCAATTCTGCCATATCGCCCAACACTGCAATGCGCCGACCCCGCCCTAAGCGCGGCGCCAGACCCATGGCCTTTAGCGCCGCCGCCATGGAAGTGGGGTTGGCATTATAACTCTCGTCGACAAGCGTGATGGCCGCGTCTTCCTCGCCCAAGCGATAGCGACGCCCGCGCCCCGAAAGACCTTCATGGTCGGCCAAAGATAAAGCCGCCAGCGCCAAATCTGCGCCCGCATTTTGCACCGCTGCCAAAACCGCCAGACTATTGGCCACATGATGGGCGCCCGGTGTGCCGATTTTGTAAATCACGTCTTGGTCTAAAATACGTGCCGTCACGCAGCTGCACGCCTCGTGCAATTTAACTTGCGTCGTACAGGCTTGCGCTTGCACATTGCCCTCGGCAGAAAAATCGATAAGGCGCGCTTGGCCGCCAATGCATTGGCCAGCGCTTTGTTTCAACGTATCGTAATGCTCATTGTCGCGCGGCAAAATAGCGGTGCCGCCCTCGACCAAGCCACTGAATACCTCGGCCTTGGCGCGTGCCAGAGCGGTCATATTTTCGAAATTTTCAATATGCGCCGTGCCAATGGTGGTGATGATGGCGCAGTGTGGGCGCACCATATCGACCAAATCTGTTAGCTCGCCCGCATGGTTCATGCCCAGTTCAAACACGCCATAGTCGGCCTCTGCCGAGAGGCGCGCCAGACTGAGCGGCACGCCGATATGATTGTTGAACGAACGCTCCGAGGCATGCACGCTGCCGCTTTTACCAAGCGCTGCAGCCAAAGTTTCTTTGACGCTGGTTTTGCCAACGCTGCCCGTTACGGCGATGATGTGGGCTTGGCTGCGGGCGCGAGCGGCGCGCCCCAAAGCTTCCAACGCGCCCAAAACATCCACCACAGGCAAGATAATGGCTTTGGCGCCTAGCTTATGCGCAACAAAATCTGGCCGCACCAGAGCCGCCGCGGCGCCGGCTTCAAAAGCCGCCTCGACATAGTCATGCCCATCGACGTTGTCTCCCGGCAAGGCAACGAAAATATCGCCTGGCTTTAAATCGCGGGTGTCGATGGAGACGCCATTGGCCACCCAATCGGTAGATATTTTTTCGCTACCTTGGCCCAAGTTGGAGGCTAAAGCAGCTATCACTTGCGAGCCCTTCCAGAGAGGATTAGCCATGCTGACCCCCTTTCTTAGAAAGATGCGATTGCGCCACCAGAGCATCGTCAAATGGCAAAATTGTGTCGCCGATAATCTGTCCGCCTTCATGGCCTTTGCCCGCCAGCAAAACAATGTCGTCGCTTTGCGCGGCATCGATAATGGCGCCAATGGCTTCGCCGCGATCGCCAACTTCTAAGGCATCTGGGCAGGCTTTGAGAATGGCCGCACGAATGCTCGCGGCATCCTCTTGGCGAGGATTATCATCGGTCACGAAAACATAATCGGCTTTAGCGGCCGCAAGCTTGCCCATTTCAGGGCGCTTGCCAGCATCGCGGTTTCCCCCGCAACCAAACAGCACGGATAGATTTCCATCGGTCGGCAGATGCGCGCGCAAGGCCACGAGGGCATTGTCCAGCGCGTCTGGCGTATGCGCATAATCGACGTAAACGCTTGCCCCTTTTTGCGAGCGGCCAACAAATTGCATACGGCCGCGCGGCGCTTGTAAATGCGTGCAGGCTGCAAATAAATCTGTATCGCTGACGCCAAAGGCCTGCGCCATGCCCAAGGCCAGTGCAAGATTCTCGGTTTGAAAATCGCCGATGAGCGGCACGCAAATGCTGTGTGATTTAGCGTTCAAAGTAATGTCGAGCTGCAAACCTGTGGCGGTGCGCGCGGCGACGCGAACAAAAACGCTATCTTCGGGACGCCCCACCATCACGGGGGTGCGACCCATGGCTTGGCATCGCTGTTGCAGGCGCTCGCCAGAGGCATGACTGGCGACAATCACCGCTGTGCCCGTCTCGCTCAACAGCTCTGTGAACAAACGTTGCTTGGCCGCCTCATAGGCCTCGGGCGTGTCATGATAATCCAAATGATCGCGCGACAGATTGGTAAAGCCTGCCACCTCAACTTGCACGCCATCCATACGATGCTGCGCCAACCCGTGACTGGAAGCCTCCATCGCCAAATGGGTGACGCCGTGCGCGCTCAGGTCGCGCAAGGCCGCGTGCAAGCGAACGGGGTCTGGGGTTGTGTGGTGCAAGGGCTCGAAATAGCCATCTGCCTCGACCCCCAGCGTGCCCATGGCAGCGGCTTTATGGCCTTGGGCAGCGAGCAGTTGGCGCAAGAAACTAGCGGTGGAGGTTTTGCCATTGGTGCCGGTAATGCACCCGATATGAGCTGGTTGAAACTCGAAAAACCGAGCCGCCATATGCGCCAAATCACGATGCGGATTATCGCTGGAAACAAAAGCTACATCGGCGCGCAAGGGCTGCGCCAACAAAGGCTCGCTGGCCAAAATGGCGGTAGCGCCGTTTTCAATCGCTTGGCCAATAAACGCCTGACCATCGACTTGCGTGCCCGGCAAAGCGGCAAATAAATACCCCGGTTGCACATGGCGGCTGTCGGCGCTGAGGCCGCGCACCTCGAGCGAGGCCATGGCTTCTTTGGCGGCAAAACTTTGGTTCGGGCTCAATTCATCGAGGCGCATAAGCCACCTCCTCGACAGAGCGATCGGTCTGTTTCACCGCCGCTTGTTCGGCCGGCACTTCGGCCCGCGGCAAGATACCGAGAAGGCTAGCCGTGCGACGCACAATCTCGCCCGCCGCCGGGGCCGCATTCCACCCTGCCTGATTATGCCCATAGGTATCGGCATGGCCTTGGGGCTCATCGAACATCACCAACATGGCATAGCGCGGGGCGCGAGCCGGAAACGCTCCCAAAAAGGACGTCACCAAGGCTTCTTTATTATAGCCGCCGCGCGCGTGTTTTTCGGCCGTTCCGGTTTTGCCCAAAATCTGATAGCCCGGCACATTGGCTTGGCGCCCCGTGCCATGGGTCACGACCGAGCGCATCATGCGACGCATCGAACGGCTGGTTTCTGCCGCGATAATTCGCTCGCCGACCGGCAGGCCAACCTTGCGCAAACTCGGCTCATATAAAACGCCGCCATTGACCATGGCCGCGCCCGCCATGACAGCCGCCAGAGGCGAGACAGAAAAACTGTAGCCAAAGGAGGCCGTGGCGCGTTCCAAATCTGTCCAGCGTGCGGGCACCAGAGGCTCGACCGTTTCCAGCAGCTCGAATGGCACGGCATCTAAAAAGCCAAGTTTTCCAATAAATTCGTGATGCACATCGGCTGGCACCCGGAGGGCCATTTTAATGGCGCCGACGTTGGACGAATGAATAATCACTTCATCGACCGACAAGAGGCGCTCTTGGCCATGCTCGTCTGCGAAGACCTTGCGGCCAATTTTTATCTTTTCGCGCGCATCAAAAGTTTCATCCTCTGCGACCAGCCCAGTGTCCAGGGCCATGGCAGCGGTAAAGACTTTGAAAATCGAGCCGAGCTCGTAAACACCCGAAGTCATATTATTGAAATGCGGCGTCCAACCTTGAGCCATCGGGTCATTGGCATCAAAGTCTGGCAAGGACACCAAGGAGAGGACTTCGCCCGAATGGACATCGACCACAATGGCGCCAGCCCCTTTGGCTTTATGCTTGGCCATCGCCTCTTGCAAAACGTCGCGCACATTATGCTGCACGCGGACATCTAGGCTGCTTTCGAACACGCCGTCAAAACCCTCATCTTCAATCAAACGATCGAGATATAACTCAAGGCCGGCCAGGCCGCGCATGTCGGAGCTGGTAAAGCCGACACTATGCGCCATCACATGACCCGTGGGATAAACCCGGCTGCTGGCGCGGGTCAGCTTCAAAGCCGGATCGCCAAACGCCAAAGTGGCTTGCTTTTGCGCCGGAGTAAGGCCTGATTTCAAATCGACATAGCGGTGCTTTCCCGACATCAAACGAGCGGCGCGCGCTTGGTTTAAGTCGGGCAAAATTTGTTTCAAACGCGCCGCCATTTCGGGGCCATCCCCAATCATCGCGACATCTGCGCCTAACGTTATGGTGGAGATTTGCGTCGCCAAGACAATGCCATTGCGATCGAGGATTGTTGGACGCAGCATATGGTGTTGTTTTTGCGTGCCAGCCTGCCATGCGGGTTTATTTTCCAATACCGTCAATTGCACCAAACGGCCCGCCAAGACGGAGAAAACAAGGACAAAGCAAATTAACGCCAAGCGCAAACGATTGCGGGTTACTTCCACGGCATGTTCGGATAAATCGCCTGGCCCGCCGTTCAAACGACCGCCCAGAGCAGCCGCCCAATCGCGTCCTGCGGCGACCACGGGAAGTTTAGCGCGGCTCATGGGCGCCTCCCGTATTGGTTTTTTGCGGCACAAGCATGACCGGAATAATTTGCGTTTCATGCGAGCGCATATCTTCGACTTGCGACAGGCGCAGGTAATCTAATTGTAAATAATGGCGCGACAGCAATTGCAAACGACGCGGGTCATTGAGGCTGCTCCACTCGGCACGCAAGGTGCGCTGGCGGTCTTGTTCGCGGCTGATTTTTTTCTCTACTTGGCGCAGCAGCCGCGCCTCGGCTTCGGCCGAATAGCGAATGTGATAGAGCGCCGCAATGCATACGACCAGCGTAAGACCCAAAGATATATTTACCCAGCGCATCATCCGCCCACCTCGATTTGAGGGGCGCGACGCGGCATTAAATCGCCGCTTTCTGGAAACGCCGCGGCTTGCGTGCGAAGGGCGACCCGCAGACGCGCCGAACGAGACCGTGGGTTGGCTTGAATTTCCTCGGCGCTCGCCTTGATGGTGCGCTTGACTGGCTCGGCAAAACTTGGCGGCGTCATTTCGACATCTGGTTGATGGCGCGACGGGCGACCGGCACGGCCTGTGCGGGGGGCAAAAAACTGCTTCACCATGCGGTCTTCCAGCGAATGAAAGGTCACCACGGCCAAACGTCCACCGGGCTTAAGGATTTGCTCGGCAGCCTGAAGTCCACGCAATAGCTCGCCCAATTCATCATTAAGATAAATTCGAATGGCTTGAAACGTGCGGGTGGCGGGGTGCGATTTGCCAAAGCGTGGCGCGCCCAAAACCGAGATAACCACTTCAACTAAATCTTGGGTGGTAACAAATGGCGCCTCGGCGCGGCGCGCGACAATGGCTTTGGTGATGGCTCGAGCGCGTTTTTCTTCGCCGTAAACGTGCAAAATATCGCTCAACAAATCTGGCTCAGCCTCGTTTAACAAGTCGGCAGCGCTTTGGCCGCTCTGGCTCATCCGCATATCTAGCGGCCCATCGCGCATGAAAGAAAATCCGCGCTCGGCTTCATCTAGCTGCATGGAGGAAACCCCCAAATCGAGCGTCACGCCATCGACTTGCGGCTGGCCAGCTTCTGGCAACAGACGATCCATATCGCCAAAACAACCAGACACATAAATCAGGCGCGAGCCAAATTCGGCGCCCAGCCTGTCCGCGTGTTTTTGGGTGTCAGGGTCTCTATCAATTGCCACCACGGTGCAATCAGCGGCCTGCAAAATAGCCTCGGCATAGCCGCCCGCTCCGAAAGTGCCATCGACATGTGTTTCGTTCGCTTGGGGTGCCAGAGCGTCCACCACTTCGTGCAAGAGTACAGAAATATGGGGAGCGGAAACCGGGGGCACGCTAGCTTGCTGCCTATTGAACACGTCGCCCCCGCTACTCATTGCTTGCCCTCACCCGGCGGCGCGGGAGGCGGCGACGAAAGCGATCGTAACAGCCCCCTTTGTTGCAGCGCCATAGCGCGTGCTTTCGATCTAAAGTCGGCGTAGCTGGCTGGGTTCCAAATCTGGAACTTGGTACCCAGACCAACAAACATCAGCTCTTTTTCTACGCCAGCATGCGCCAGCAACGGCGCGGGCAAAGAAACCCGACCGTCCCCATCAAACGTTAAGTGGTGGCTGTCAGCAAACAAAGAGGCGGCCAAAGCATCGCGCTCTTCGGTGAATAAATCGAGGCGCTCTACCATGGCGCCAATGTCGCTCATCAGCGATTGCCCGCCACCTTCAATGGCAGCTTCGGTGAAAGACGGGTAAACAAAAATGCCATGCGGCCCTTCGTGGGGCGCGGCTTGGCCAGAATTTTGCGAACTATTTTGGGCGAGTATCGCCGAACGGAAGACAGACGGAACCGAAACGCGACCCTTGGCGTCTATCTTGCTCGTCACTGTAGACATGAACATGTCCATGTCGGCTTCCTCCTCCGTTGGTCGCCGCTTTGCGCGCGACACCCTCACCCCTTGTTTCACAGGGCATTTATGGGATTACTTGGGATAGCATGGGCAATCATGGGTGTCAATGGAATTTGGCGGGTGTTTTTAAGGGGAAATGGGCAGATATGGGCAAGCCAATAGCCGATAGGTCCACATCTTGTGGTTTGTATCTTTTGGATTTGCAAGAAAAGCGGTCAGAGGGTCTGTAAGCCGGGTTCTGTGCGCATATCCGAAAATATGGCGGTGACCATTCATCTGGGATGTCCGTTACCGAACACCTCGTGCTACCTACCCGAGCGACAATCCGGAAACAGATTATGTGTCGCTCCTATTTGGTATTGCTCCCGGCGGGGTTTACCCTGCCACTGCTGTTACCAGCAGCGCGGTGCGCTCTTACCGCACCCTTTCACCCTTACCTCCGAAGAGGCGGTTTGCTTTCTGTGGCACTTTCCCTAGAGTTGCCTCTGCCGGACGTTATCCGACGCCGTGTTTCCGTGGAGCCCGGACTTTCCTCCCTCACCTAAGTGAGAGCGATCACCCGACCCTCTGACCGTTTTTTTGCTTACGCCGCTAAAGCCCAAGCGTCAAGAGAGCATATGCGTTAGCTCGGTATTGGCTTGGGTTTAGCTGGCGGATGGTTTCGCCAGACTGGCGCGGCAATAGGCATAAATCAGACTTTGGGTCTCGGCGTCGGCGATACCGGTGACGAGGCTCGGGCGATAGTGGCGCTGAAAGGCACAGACCACATCGTGCATTTGCGCGCCATAGGTGCCATCTGCCTCGATAAGATACCCAAAGGCGGCCAATGCTTTTTGCAAAGGCAATATCGCTTTTTGCGCCGTCGCGTCATCTGAGGGTACCTCGGCTACGGCCTCTTGTTTCACTTGCCCCAGCCACAGGCCGAAGCCCGCCGCGTGCAACTCTGCCCAATCAAAGGCTTCGCCCGGGTCCACTTTGCGGCCCGGCGCAATATCGCTATGGCCGATGACATGACGCGGGTCGAGATTGTTTCGGGTGATGATATCTTTCAACAGCGCATAAAGCGCTTTTCTTTGCGCTTTGGGAAACGCTGCCATTTGACCCTGCGCATCATGGCCTTGATGGTCTAGCTCAATACCTATGGAAGCCGAATTCATATCGCTTTCGCCGCGCCAAGACGCAACCCCTGCATGCCAGGCGCGCCGGCTTTCTTCGACCAGTTGAACAATCTGGCCATCGCGGTGAATGAGATAATGCGCCGAGACTTTCGCAGCCGGGTCGCACATGCGTTCGAGCGCGGCTTGCGCGCTATCCATATCCGTATAATGCAAAATAATATGGCTGAGCTCTGTGGTGCGCGCATCGTGATTGGGCGAGGCTTGAATTTCAATCGGGGTTTGATTTTTCAAACTCATAACACGTTCCCGGCGTGCGCAACCTCACGCTTTCTTAGTCCGATAATCAACACGCCAAACAAGGCAATGCCGCCACCAATCCAGAAACGCACGCCCAATTGATCGCCCCAGAAAATCACGCCCGACATAATCCCGAAAATTGGCGCCATTAGCGTCAACGGAGAGGTGACCGAAACGTCATAGCGCTGCAATAAATAATACATGCCGGCATGGCCGATGAGGCTGGCGCCAACGGCTGTGTAAACCACCCCACCCCAAGCCATCCAACTGGCATTTTGCAACACCTCGACATGGTTGTTTTCAAATATGAGCGACAAAGCAATCAGCGGCGGCCAGCTTAACACGGCAATCCAAGCCTGCATTTGATAGACGCCTGTGTGCTTCATCTGCTTCATCACAATCGTGCCCGCCGAGCCAATGAAGGCGGCTCCCACGACCATAAGAAGACCCAGTCTCTCGCTGATAATGGCGGGGTCGAAACTGATAATGACCACGCCGCCAAATGACATGGCAATGCCCAGCCAGCGACGCCAACCGACTTGCTCGTTTAAAAAGATAATCGACATAATGGTGCTAATCGGTACGCCCAATTGTGTGGCCACAGCGATGGACGACACATTGTCGGCAATCGACATACCGCCATAAAACAACGAGAAATGCGCCGAGCCCATGGCGATGGAAATGAAAATAATCTGCGGCATTTGGCCAGAGACAATTTGCAAGAAAGGAAATAGCAAAAGCGACAGCAAAAGATAGCGCAGCGCGGTAAACAACATCGGTGGAATTTCGCTCACGCCTGCCTTGCCAGCGACAAAGGTAAAGCCCCAAACCAAGCAGATGATGAACATGAGAAAAAGATGTCGTGGTGCCATGAATCGGATGTAGCATGCGCTTGCGTGAAGCATCAACATTTATCTCGAGATTAGGACACCCCATGGCCGCTCTGCTTTTTGACCTCGATGGAACCCTTGCCGACACCAAGCCCGACTTGCACGCGGCGATGAATTATATTTTGCGCAAAAACGGATTGAACGAAGTCTCTGGAGACGCCACCCAAAACCTCATTGGTGGCGGCGCGCGCGTTATTTTGCAGCGCGGCTTGCAAGAAAACGGCGTCACTTGGCCCGACGACCAACTGGATGCAGCAACCGAAGAATTCGTTTTATATTACGACCAAAACATCGACGACCATACGCGCCTTTACCCCAACCTTATGCCGATTTTAAACGCAGCGCGCGCCGGCGGCATTGCTATGGCCGTGGTCACCAATAAACGCGAGAGCCTATCGGCCAAATTATTATTCCGCCTCGGCATTCATGGCTATTTCGATGCGCTGGTTGGCGGCGACACTTTGCCCAAACGAAAACCAGACCCAGACACCATCGAGGAGGCACTCCGGCGCCTCGGCGTAAAACCCCAAGACGCCATTATGGTGGGCGATAGCGAAGCCGATACAGGCGGAGCGATAGCGGCTCATGTCGCCTCGATTTGCGTGAGCTTTGGCTATCGCCGTGTGCAGCTTGACGAGCTGCAGGCGGATGCCATCATTGATGATTTTTCAGAATTTGCGGCGGCCGCAAAACGCTTGAAGCCAGGATTATTCGACGCGCTTTAGAACAACAAGCGGACAGAGATACCGCCGCCGTGGACTTCTTCGCCATCACCGAATTTGCCGCGATAGTTAAACTCAAACGCAAAATAATCATTATGCGCCGCCAGCCCAAGGCCCAGCTCGGTGCTGTCGGAGATTTCGTCTTGCGAGGTCAAATCGAATTCTGTGTCATTGCCAACAAAATTAGCTTTGGCGCTATAGGGAGAGTACTCCGCGACGCTGCGCCAACCGAGGTAATAGTTTGGCTCCCAAACGATGTCGCTCGGGCTGCCGCCGCCGCGCACGAGGCTGCCACGAATGCCGACATAATCGCTGGTCATATCTGAGCTGCCGCCGCGAACGCGCAAGGCCAATTCTGGGTCTACCAGGAAGGCGGTTTGCTCGGTGTAATCATCTTGTTCGAGCGAGAAATAATCGCGACCCGCTTCGACGCGCAGCAAATGGTCGTCTTCGAGGATAGGATAAATAATCCGCGCAGAAGCCGAAGTTGAGGTGCCATCCCAAGCCGCTGACAAAACATCGCTAAGGCCGTTGAATTGCACGCCGCGCACACTGTCAAAAGCAATGGAGCCGGCGGCCGCACTCAGCTCATAGCGAACCGGGCCCAACGCGTCGGCCAGATAGGCGCCAACGCCGAAACTTTCTGCCTTCACTTCATTGCGATTGGGGGCCAGTCCATTGGGCAATAGGCTCGGCTTTTCGTTGACCGAGGTGAAGCTCATTTGTGCATAAAGGCCCAAGGCTTCGGTAAAGCTTGCTGGCGCATCATAGCCGATAGCCAACCCATAGCTGGTGCCGCTGACGGTATCTGTTTCGACCGTGCCATCTTGCTTGCGGTAGTCGCCAAATTGCTGCAACCAGCCGTCGCCATCGCGGCGCGCCCCTGCGGCAACAATTTGCAAATGCTGACCCACAGCACCGGTTGCGGCTTCGCCAAGACTGGCCAATTGTTTCATCGTGCCATCGCCATGTTGGGGCAAAAGCTGGTCGTAATAAGCAACAAAATCATCGCCATCGGTAATCGCGCTCAAGCGCGCCTCCAGCGTCTCATTGGTGCCGAAATGGCTGATAACAGCCGGCCATGCCGCGCCTTCGGTTTTATTCAGCCCAAGCTCGCTGGCTTCTTTCAGGGCAAATGTCGCGGCAATAGCATCTTTAGTGCCTGTTTCGTCGACGGCCAAAGAGACGTTGTAAATATAAGGGTGCCCGTCTTCGAGCAAGTTATCGTTGATGGTCGAGCTAAGCGAGCTGAGGTCAGAGCTCGACTCAATGAGTGTGAGGACACGAGCTTCAGGATTGCCATCTGCATCCAGTCCAGGCAAGCGCGTGATGAAAGGCGAGATGGTGGCATCCGTGCCAACGGTTAAATTGGTGACATCCAAAACCGCGCCGCTCAAGAACGTCGGGTCAATGGTAAAGCGCAAATCGGCTTTTTCGCTAAGCGTCAGGCTCGTGATATCGAGACCTTCAAACTCTTCGCCGAGGTCCCCATCATCCCCATCATCGTTTAAATCACGCCCTTCTTGGCCAATGAAATGCAGTCTTGTTTTCTCTGCCGTGATAGCCGTTTGCCCTCCAAGGGTAAGGGTCAAATCCGAGCTAGCCCCATTTTCAATGGTTCCAGAGAAACTGGTTATCGGCGCGGTATATTCATTGTCCTCGAAATCGTCTTCTGAGTTGGCGTCATCTTCCATCGAGTTACCGATAAATAAATCATCGGCGCCACCCGCAAAATCAATGTTGCCCGTCATCGTGCCAGCCAAAAGCCGGAACTCATTGGCGCCGGAACCAAACCGAATTTCACCGGTAATACTGGGCGCTGCGATATCGCGCGTGTCGATTTTCCCATCGGCAATATTAATCGCGTTGCCGTCATCATTCTCACCAATATTGCCGGTACGGTCGATATCTAAATCCCCACCGTTAAGATACGGGTTGGTGTTCGAATTGGCACCCGAGCTGAGCAGAGCATCGGCTTGGCGCATGCTCTGCGTGATATGTAACGCGGAGGTCACGGCCGATACATCCAAGGCAATCGCATGCTCGCCCACCACACTGGTCGCGGCCGCATCGTCGGTGGCTGCGGTGATATGGTTGGAGCTGGCGAAAATCGTACCTCGGTTCAAAATCAACCCGCCCGCTGGCGCCACGCCATCCGCCAACACAATGGCGGTGGCGGTGTTTGAAGATTTCGTCTTCGTACTATCCGAGCCCGTATGCGTGGTCACGCTGGCGGAAATTGTGCCTTCATTTAGCAAAATCGAACTGTCACTGCGAAGCCCGTCGTTGAGGGCGCCAGCGTTGAGCCCCAAAGCTGTGGCGTCGCCATTATAGGCGGTGGCAGAGATGCTTCCGCTATTGTAAATACCGCCATGAATCGTGGCGCCTGCTTCGACGCGCACGGCATCGGCTTTAAAGCCGTCGTACCAGCTATTGGCGGCAATCGTGCCGCGGTTCATCAGGCCGTGGGAATAGAAAAACTCGCGCGTGCTGTCATAAACATCAAGCTGCGGATCGGTGTCTTCTTCGGGTACGGCCTCGCCGTCATCATTGGTTGTATCCAAAAAGGTTTCTAAGGTTGAGCCCGTGAGACTACCAATCGTGGAAGAAATTTTAAGCGCGGCTTCGCCCGACGCTTCGCCATAAGTCGTCACCCGCCCGGAGGCGCGGTTGGCATCAAAATGGAAAGGCAATGTTTTTTGCGCCGTAATATCGACCAAATTACCGTCGTCATCGGTGCGCGCCTCAGCAATGTCCGCCAGCGCTTGCGTTTCGCTTGGGGTTTGTATGGTGTTGAGGGAGCCATTGATTAAAATGCCGCCCGAAACATTGGCCGCCACATCAATGGCCGAGCCACCACGGCGTCTTTCATTGGCATTGGCATTGCTCTCATCTGCGGTTAGCTCGCTCTCGTCGACCCCGCGTTGGGGGGTCGGAGCGGTCGAATAGCCTGTTGCATTGACCAGCGATTCAATCAGTAAAGATCCGGTTATGGCCCCGTCTAAATCAATGCCAACGCCGCCCTCGCCGCGCACGTCAATATCGCCGCGCTGGCGGTAATTGCCGTCAATCGTATTGTTAATATTCACGCCGCGAGCGTTATCGCCAATCGCATCAATGCGGGTTGAAAGGTCCAGGTTGCCGATTAAATCAGCTTGCAACAAAATGCCCGCAATGATGTTATTCGAAGCATCGGTTCCGCCCATACCCTCTATTCTTATGCTAGAACCGCTCTCCCCAATGAGGTTGCCCGTGATAGATTCTGCCACCCAAACCCCGATGCGACGCTTCGCGCCACCCAAGGCCAACGGGCCTTCGACGATACCATCTTCATCTGTGTCATTTGCATCTGGAAGTCCATCTTCATCGCCATCATATTCTGGCCCTTGAATTTCCAAAACACTCAGATTGGCGCCCGATTTCAATCGCAGCTCGCCAGCCGACAGAGCAATGCCAACCTTAACCGCAATACCGTTTTGCAATGGCGTAAGCTCACCATCGTCATCGCGATCGCGCACCAGAATCGTTCCGTTAACGGTGACGACTTGGTCGTCCCGTATCAATAAAGCCGCTTGCTCGGATGGGTTGGAAGGCGTGCCATCGATGATAATGCTTTGAACATCGCTCGTGTCCGTGTCCTCCAAAATAATTTGCTCGGTGGTCGCTTCCGCGTCGGCTTCATCTCCCGTCACGTCGAAGGCCGAAGCGGGTGCAAGCATGAGCCAACCGCTTAGCGGTAGCACAAAGACAGATGTCAATAGACGAGCTTTTAAAGTCACGCTTTTCCTCGAATCCTGCCGCTTCAGCGGCGTTTGTTAGCTTGCGTCCGCTGGATCTAGCGTATCGCGCAATTCGCGTTTCAAAAACTTACCACTGGCATTGCGTGGCAATTTCTCCGTGCGCAACCAGATATACCGTGGGATTTTGAAACTTGCCAATAATTTAGAGCAATGTTCGCGAATGGCATCGGCGGTCAAAGTTTCGCCCTCTGCCACAACAATCGCAATGCCCACTTCTTCGCCAAGGCGCTCGTCTTCCACACCAAATACTGTGCATTCG